>Ga0099797_100022_pt1 | contig 74916 bp, 42 predicted proteins | sample Uncmet_Sort48C_1_FD_89871 | JGI IMG/M metagenome (GOLD analysis project Ga0099797, IMG submission 89871) | Marine eukaryotic communities from CALCOFI LINE 67, Pacific Ocean - C012_Sort48C_1 | ecosystem: Environmental > Aquatic > Marine > Oceanic | place: Pacific Ocean: Monterey Bay | collected...
ATAAAGCCTTGGATCAGGCTTATTGTATGGATCTTGCTCTGCGTCTGTCATAAACTTGCCAGGCTCATTACGACGTGGTAAAACCTTTCGTGGTGCATATGGTACATTTACTATATCTTGTTTGTTGGCATCGCTTCTTGTTTTGTTAGTGCCACGATCAACATCATTACTTGGACTACAGTGTCCGTTGTGCAGCTTACAAAACTTTAATTGTTCGCAGATTTGTTTTGATTGTATGTGCCAGCACTGCTGTTGTTCCGTGCTGAGTGACACATTGTTTCTCAAATATTGCTTCATGGTTAACAGTGGCACAAGCGTAGATCTAGATGCGCTTTGTATAACATCATCTGATGACAACTGCTCTGCTTTATCGATATCATCAATCACTTTTTCTGCGCGATTCTGCAAATCATATGGTGCTTTTAAGTCGTGCTTTGGGTCAAATGGCTTAATTTTTGGCTTCTTGAATATATTTTTGCTGTTATCAAAATTTTTACTCAACAGCGTTTTTGCTGGATGCAAATTTTGCGCATTTGGTATCAATGTTTTCTCCAAATATTTGTAGGATTGTTTCTTACGAACTTCGTCGGCGTAAGGTAAATTGCAACCGTATTTTTTTGCCATCTTATCCCTTTCGGCTTCCAACATCGATGCTTCCGATTCCATAAACAAAATACGTTCTAATGTACGATTAGACTGCATTAATAATTTGTTTGCTTTTGGCTTGGTATATTGCATAGCCCAAACCGGTCGCCGACTTCTTGGTTTAACGTGTTGTAATAAATCATAAAATTCAAAATCGTTTTCAATTTTCATTTGTTTCATATAATTAGAACAGGATCGATATTCAAACACTGTTAACACAATATATTTGATCATTTGTGACATTTTCTGCATTGTTTGTTCCACCTTTAAGTTATCTTTATGCTTCAAAAATTCAAATACATCGGTCATCTCGTTATCTGTCACAAAAATTAAATTATATGCCGATTTACAATGTAATTCTTTGATTTTTCGTAGATTTAAATTAATATGGGTAAGATTTAGAGGTTTCTTTTTTGTATTATCTACCTTCCCTTCATCCTCGTCGCGCTCGTTAGCCCAATTAGCATTGTCTATCCACCCATACGCTTCTTGGTCGCTAACATCTGTGTCATCTCCTTTGCTACCGTCATCTTTGTCGTCGTCGTTGTCATCATCATCTTTATCGTCGTTATCTTCCTCTTTGTCGTCTTTGATGCCTAGTGCTTTGCTACTTTCCGTGTCAAAATCTTCATCCATTTCTTTTTTCTTCTCGGCAGTAATCAATTCCTCTTTTGCTTGTTTTTTCTTCAATTTTGCATCTGCTAGTTGAGTGGCGGCGTCCTTCGCCCTCTTTGCCATTAGTGCAACGGCATCTGCAAATGCAGCCGACAAACGAATTTGTGTGCCCGCGGCCTCTGATGCTGTCTCTGCCTCCATGCGAGATTGTGTTTTCTCCTCTGGGTCTCGTGCGTTGTTCAATTTTAATGTCATTTTCATAGCTTTTTGGGCTGCAGCTGCTGTTTTTTTCTTCATTCTTGTTGCTTGTATTTGTGTTGCGCTCAATTTTGCATTTGCTTCCATAAGACTTGCCTCTTTAATGTCAACATCCGTTTTTGCTTTTTCAAATTTAGCAATTTTGTCTTCAACATTTTTACCATCCTCATCCTCTTTTGTTTTTTCTTCTTCTTTTTCTTCTTTATCTAACTTCTTTTCTTCTTCTGCTTCGGCTTCTTCTATTGCCTTATCGTCGCCATCGCCGTGTGATGAGATTGATAAAAATGACGCTACCGATGCTCCGCCCTTGCCACTATTTCCATCGTCTCCACCACCCGGTGGTCCAGGTTTTTTCCTTGTTTCCTCTTCTTGTTTCAGCCTTTTTATTTTCCGTTTATGCCTTTCCTCTGCTCTTCGTTTACGACATTCTTCGTTACAATGTATGTTAGATGGATGTATGATGTTCATTTTATTCTCCAAAATTTTAGTTGGGTTGTTACCTCCCTGGTCGTTTCCTGTTTTATCTCCATCTAAAACTCCATTATTAACTGTCGATCCATTACCCTTCTCTTTAACCTCGGATTCGCCACCACTAGCGCCAGATTCTTCATCGGAATTTTTATCCCTCTTATTCCCTCCGTCGCTGCCACCATCGCCAGATCCGCTGCCACCATCGCCAGATTCGCTGCCACTAGCGCCGGATTCGCTGCCACCATCGCCAGATCCGCTGCCACTAGCGCCAGATTCGCTGCCACCATCGCCAGATTCGCTGCCACCATCGCCAGATTCGCTGCCACTAGCACCAGATTCGCTATCACCAGCAGGAGATGCGGTGCCACTAGCGCCAGATTCGCTGCCACCATCGCCAGATTCGCTGCCACTAGCACCAGATTCGCTATCACCAGCAGGAGATGCAATGCCACTAGCGCCAGATTCGTCCTCGAATTCTTTGTCGTTGTCATTATTATTGCCATCGTCCTTCACTTTGTCATTATTGTCATCGTTTCCGCCCTTGTCATCATTTCCTTTGTTGGAATCGTCTCCACCCTTGTCATCATTTCCTTTGTTGGAATCGTCTCCACCCTTGTCATCATTTCCTTTGTTGGAATCGTCTCCGCCCTTGTCATCATTTCCTTTGTTGGAATCGTCTCCGCCCTTGTCATCATTTCCTTTGTTGGAATCGTCTCCGCCCTTGTCATCATTTCCGTTGTTGGAATCGTCTCCGCCCTTGTCATCATTTCCGTTGTTGGAATCGTCTCCGCCCTTGTCATCATTTCCTTTTTCAGCATCGTCGTTGGAATTGTTTTCCTTTTTGGCCTTGTCATCATTTCCTTTGTTGGAATCGTCTCCGCCCTTGTCATCATTTCCTTTTTCAGCATCGTCGTTGGCATTGTTTTCCTTTTTGGCATCATCCCCACCCTTGTCGTCATTTTTGTCGTCACCATCCTTATCATCATCTCCAGCTGATGGTGGCGGCTTTGGTTTTGGCAACATACCTTTAACTTTTCCGACGCATTCTTCTTTTGCGTCTTTGCATTTTTTCTTTATATCCAATATTACTTCCTTCAGCTTTTCTGCCTTTTTTTTCATGTGTAATGCATCTTTTTTTGTTAACTTTCCTTCGTCCTTCTTCTTTTTTGCCTTCGCTTGCTTTGCTTTAAGTTTTTTTATTGCCTTAGCTGCAGTAAGTAAACAATCTTTCATCTTTATAATACAGCTTCCAAGAAGTGCTTCCAATTCTAGTTTTTTGCCTTTGATTTTTTCTTTAACCATTTTAACCACCGGTGGTTCCTTTTCACGAAATGCAAGTTTCTTGCTATCATCACTTTGTATGTTATTTGAGTGATTTGCCTTCGTAATACCTACTTGCTGCTCTTTAAAGAACGGCGATATACCCGAAAATGGACCCATTTTTGTTTCGTGCCCAGGTAAATTAGATCCGCACGAACCCTTCACGTCACTTGCATGTAACATTGGTGGGACCATTTCTTGAATTTTTTCCTCCCCTTCTGTTTCCCATTCATCAACGACTCGCTGAAAAATCAGTTCTGCTATGTGTCGAATGATATATTCAGCCTTGTTGGAATTGTCAGGGCCCATGACAGCAGATTCGTCTCTAGCACTCCCCCCGTCAGCAGGTGGGGGAGGCAAAGCCGCACCTTCTGATGCTACATCTCCCGATATTGATGCAGATGTCGCTACAGGTGCTGCTCGCAAAGCATCAGCTACTCGGCTTAAACGTATGGACTGTTTTGAACTCGCCTTCATTGTACTTGTTTTAGCATACGTTGATTGGAAACGAATTTCTCGTTGGGCTAAATGATGGCAAGTGGATAACTTTGATCTATATGATTCACATGCCTTTATATTTTGATGTTGCTTTAAGCAATTTGAAAAAGTGTCGCCTTCGTATTTACAGCCCACAGAATATGTGTCTTTCATATGGTTGTGTTCTATCATGTTAGTATACTGATGCGAAGTGACTTGGTTTCTTTTGCCCATAATTTTATTTTGCTGGCGCTTTGCAGCAGTCTCAACTAGCTCAATAACATGCCCAGCAGTTGCCGTTGTATTGTTTGGTACAATTATGTTTTTTGGGATATTTGATTCTGCCGTAGACAACACGTTTATATAATTTAAAGCATAGTGGTCAATATCTTTAGCTTCGTATTTATATACATACTGTGATTCAAATGCTGGGTACTTGGTGGACGGTGATAACAAAAATTTCTTTGTAGTACGTTTTCGTGATGTGCTCGAGAATGAATAATCTATCTCGCAAAAGACGTGATTACTATATTCCTTGTCAAAAATTAGTTGTTCAAAATCTGCTGCATACTTAAAAGCAACGTCGTTCATATATGTATTATTCAACGTAATTATACTAAACAATTCATCGTTTTCTGGTGAAGATGATGGTGTATCAAACATATTGATCCATTGCAGTAATGATTTTTCTTTGTGGTTAGTAATCGAACTATGGTATTTTACAGCTCTCCGTATTGTTGGAAAGAATACTACTTTTCTATTTAAAAATATATATTTTCGTTTGGCGGACACTTTAAATTTTTTATTTAAGCACTGAAGTTGGCCAACATTTTCGTTATAAAATTGTCTATTTGCATTGTGGACATGTGTGTGGCCACTGTGATCGGCTTGCTTCATGTGAAATAGAAAAATATTTTCATTCCTTGATGTAACTGTATTGTTAATACCATGGCGTACCAAATTGATTTGTAATAGTCTGTAGTCTATAGCTAAATTGTCCAGTCCTTTTCTATTGTGACTACCATTGTGTTTAACGCCTTCTGCTTTGACATAAGTAAACTTGATTGTATTGAAATGTATCAAAAATACAAAAAAAGCAATGTAAACCAGCGTAAACAGCCCCATATCTTGTTCTTTCGCAATTGATATATTTGTTAAGTTTATACTTTGTGCTTACGGCAGAGACGTTGACAGTTCGCCTTTGCACGGTGAAGCTATCCATGCAATCTACGTGTGTATAACATCCCATGTTTTTTTTACTATTATCACTACAACTTATTATCTCTTCCTATAGTACTATTGTTGTTGTTGTTGTTGAATGATACTACACTACTTATAATAATAATTTTAAGCAGAAGAATGCTGTCGGGGACAAGGCAAAACGAACTACTATACTAGCATGGTATTAGTATGGTACCCAGCCCTCTTTTTTGTATAATTCCTTTATTCCTGCTTTCTTGTCCATTGCTTGTACTTGCTAGTATACACACATATATATGAATACTAGTTTGCCCTAATCCCAACACTGCTCTGTAAATGGCTGTTGACAACAAACCCTCTTTTTTTATAATTCCTTATAATTTAAATTGAATAGTTTTATTCCTGCTTTTTTGTCCATTATTTGTACTTGCTACTATACAAATATATGATTGTTTAGCTCGACGAAAATTAAATGTAATACAATGCAATATAAAAATGTAATAGGAAGAATACAGTGTAATCCGTAATATAATGAAATAAAATGAAATAAAATGAAATAAAAGAGAAAGGATTGCTAATAATCACGATCCGCTTGTTTTAGTACCCTAGTCTGTATCTACTAAATGACAGTAGCTCTTGTTACGCGTAGGGTTATACTAAATTCGACATCACTCAAAAATGAATAAGCAGCCACTAATTATAATAATAAAAAAAATTTAATTATATTTATTGTTGAAAATAGTAGTATATAAGTAGTAGTGTACACGTAGTGTTGTTATTCATTATATTTTATTATTATTATTTATTTATTATATTGAAAATATTATTTATATAATAATAATAATTAATAATAAATAATAATAATAAAATATTATTATTAAAAACAACAAACAACAACCAAACAATAAGAAGAAAGAAGAACGAAAAAAAAGGAAAAATTTGTGAACATCAGTTCTGTATCGTCCTTTGGAATTGGCTCGGGAGGTACAACAATATTGGGCTACTCGATCGTTTATATTTTGTTTGTACTGTCTGCTGCTGTGTTACTCGTTTGTGCGCGTGCGTGGAAAAATCTATCGTTTCACTCTTTTAGCTATATAATTGTAGTAGTATTTGTTTCTTTTTTTTTAATTTAATAATTTAATATTTGTGAACGCAATGGCTGACGATGCAATAAGGCGTGCTCAAGCTATTGCAGCGAAATGGCAAAGTAGTAATAATGGTACCAATGCCAATAATGATATCACCAATAATGCTGTGTCTACTGAATCCACGTTAGGTAAACGAAAAAGTGATAACAATAATGCTGCCGCTCCAAATAAACGTCCACATAATAACATTGTTATTGAAAAAGTGTATATACCTGTGAATGAGCGAAAAGATATCCAGTGGGTTGGTTTAATTTGTGGACCAAAGGGTTCAAATATAGCTCGTATGCGTGAAGCAAGCAGCGGGTGCCAAGTCAAATTACGTGGAAAGGGCTCTACCCGAAGCAGTACAAGTGCTGAGGAGGAGGAGGATCTCCATGTGGTATTAGAAGGTACAAATGCTCAAATAGATATTGCAAGAAGTATGATTAACGATTTAATTGAAAATCCAGACAAAGTGAAACGCGAGCAACTGCAAAGTTTAGGTGGAGGTATAGCTGCTTCATTTCATCACTTGCCGCAACCATCTGAAGACGATCCTTCTGAAGAAATGTATGTGCCTAGTGCGTTAGTAGGTGTCATTATAGGTCGTGGTGGTGAAAAAATACGAGAATTGCAAATTTTATCCGGTGCTTCCATACAAATGCAACGAGAAATAGAAATGGAACCAGGGCAAGAAGGTCGCCGTTTAACTATTCGTGGACAAAAAGAAAAAATTGAGAAAGCAAAAGAATTGATTAATCTAACGATGGAGGAGCATAAGCGTGAACAGGAATTAAAAAGAATGCAACGGAGTGGTAGCCATAATCATGCTGCTCGTGCGCAAGTTTTGCGTGGTGGGCCTATTCATCGAAAAGTACGCGTGTTGGATAATACCGTGGGTACTATTATTGGCAAAGGCGGTGTTACGATAAATTATATTAATAAGGTGTCTGGTGCATTCATAAATATTCCAAACGCAGCTGATGAATCCGATAGTCGCTACCGGACGGTTACAATATGTGGTCCAACTGAACAGTCATGTGAGCTTGCTCAAAATGAAATGGTCAAAGTATTGCAACAAAGAGCTGCCGGGCAACAGAATGGTAACGTAAATCAATCACTGCCACCTGGTCAAGTGATGGAGGAATTTAAAATACCAAATGAACATGCAGGTAGAGTTATTGGGAAACAGGGGTCAACGATAAACAAGCTGAAGGGAATGTTCAATGTCAGCATACAAGTAATTAGGGACGTCATTTCGACAGAAAGTGGCCAAATGAGAAACGTTGTTGTAAAAGGTTTTAAACAAAATGTTGAAGCTTGCAAAAATGAAATTGCAAGAATTATATCGATATACAGTCAAAATGCAGGATTAGAAATGGTTGGTGGTGATCGTAGTCGTTTGTCTCGGCCCGCATCAAATGAACCGTATTACATGCAACAACAAATGATGATGGGTAGCAGTATGGGGCAACAGCAGATTGATCCAAATAACCCATACGCTGCACAGTGGGCTGCCTACTATGCGCAACAGGCGATTTTGCAGCAGCAACAGCAACAACAACAACAAGCATCGGCAAATGTAGGTACTAGTAGTGACCAGGAAGATCCTGAACGTAAAAAAAATCTTGATCCAAGTAACCCATACCGCCAGCAGTGGGTACAATATTATGCACAATTAGATCAACAAAAGGCGGGCGTAGGAGCAGCTACAACCGATGGCAGTACCAATGAAAAAAAAGCTGATGTAGAAAGTACTTCAAATGGCAACAATGAAAAAAATGATGATGAAATTAATAATAATCACAATAATAGTAACAGCGTTAATGCACAAGAACAACCTGTTGAAAATACCACTCAACATTCAACAGCTATAAACAGTGATACCACTGCAAATGGTGCTGATAATAATAATAACAACGGCAGCGGTAATAACGCTAATTCAAATGATTTAGCAGAGCAATGGGCCAGGTATTTTGAATCAAATAAAGAACAAGCAATTGCAAATGGGTATACACAACAACATTATGATCAATATTTACAAGGAAAACAACAAAAACAACAACAATAATTGTAAAAACATTTCTGCCAAACTTTGCTGGAATAAAACGATTTTTCAAAGATACTCTGTGAGTTCGTATTTAAAAAATTTAAATTTTAATGAGTGAGAAAAATAATACCAATATTGGTATATATACACACACACGCAACATTATTTTTGTACCAAGGTATCATTTATATTTTATTCGTTATTATTATTTTATGTACACGGTACACTTTTTACATATTCTGGGATATGTGCGTACGAAGCTCCTGCCATCCTCGGCTGGGCTTTGATGATCGAGAACATTAATTTATAAAATTCAAAATGGTAGGGGGAGTTATTTATGAATACCATAAATTGTACTATGATAACTTAATATCCCCTTCATCTTATTCTAATAAGTACGAATTTGATCGTGCTCCTATATAAACAATAGAATGAAGTTCCTTTCAATTTTATGTACTATAATAAAATTCATAAAAAAAGAGGGGAGCGTTTAGACGACTATTTATAATACTGTAAACTTGCATGTGATGAGCCGACGCAGCGTCCATGTGCAGAAACGTGTGTGTTTGTGTATCGATACACTCGACTTGTCTCCTCGTCTTCATAAGTTCACATTATGTCTCTACGTCTTGTTATTGTTGTGCTGGTATGCACTGTTGTCCACCATGCACATGCTTGTTTCGATGATAGTGCCATGGTCAAGTTTCAAGGCAAAGAAATGTCGGTTGGGAGGTTTAATACAATATGTACAAAAGCGATTCAAGATCTAAAAGGTGTTGCTGGAGCAATTGAGAGAAGAACTGAAAGTCAATGGGATAGAATAAATTACTATTATAAAGAGTCGCGCGAGAATCCAAAAACGTTTTGGGCGACATGCAATTTGAAGTTTTGGGATAGGTGTGAGTTACCAGATTTGCATTGGTCCAGTAAGGCAAATGAAATTGCAGAAAATACTGTAACGTTAATAAAAAGTTCAAAATGTACATGCGGAAAAAAGGATGCCTTGATAAAAGTTCAAAACAAAGTTAAACTTGCCGAAACGAAATTGAACGCGGCTATCCGAAAATTAAACAAATTTATAACTAAATTTGAAGGCAATGGCAAGCTTACGATTTCCTTTTTAAAAGTAACGAAATATGCTAGTTTTACTGCCCTTACTGTTATGGCTAGTGCTGGTGCACCGGTGGTGGTAGCTACAAAGATTGCAGGCGGTATGGCCGCCTCACAGGAACTTCTTGATCAAGTTGGTTGGCATATCGCTGATAAAAGAGCATTTAAACCTTGGAAAATTGTGTTGGAAGGAGGCATTGGGGCCTTAACGACGTTTCTGGCGGCTGGAACAGTTGGGGGCTTTAACTTAGGTGGTAAGTTTCCAAAAGGTTGGAAATTAAATGACTTGGCACGTTTGTCGAAATATGCGCCCAAAATGCTAGGTGGGTTTCTTCTAAAACATAAAAACACTTGCTTTTCGAAAGGGATTAAAATATTTGGTGAAATGGCTTTAAATGGGGGGCAAGACCCGGACAAAGCTGCTGGGAAGGCGTTAGCTGACTGCTACACTTTCCAATTAACGAACGATAAATCGTTTTGGTACGCATTTCAAGAATACGAGGGCAGTGTTGGTAAAACGAATCCTAATAGTAAGTTGACTGGAAATGTCGCTGCTGATTCAAAAAAGTCAATGCTAAGGCATCAAAAAGATTTAGCGCCGGAGGAAAGTAATTTGTTTGACAGTAGAAAATGTAACCGTGAGAAAAGAGGCAGTGAATGTATGTACAAACACTTATGCAAAGGTGGTAACCGCTTTGTCGTCTCCCACCGGTGTCCCGGGGCACCAAAAGGTGTTAAATGTTGTATTCATGCCCATTGGGATGTTGTCTTGCCAAGAAAAGATGAAAAGTGTGCATTTGCTGGCGGACGCTGCTTGGACATTCACGGGAAGAAAAATCGAGATGGTTTTAAATGCCAAGGTACGTTAAAAACTGGAATGTGTGGCGGCCCATCTACAAGACAATGCTGTATCGGTGACTCGACAAATTTTCCTGCAGAATCAAGTTTGGAGGAAGGCGAGCGGTAAATTATTTGTTGCAAGTGATCGCATGAACATGAAGTTCTTCTTCGTCAATGAACTGTAAAAATTATATATATACTCTGTGTGTGGTAGCATAAAAATAAATTTTGTTTTATACAAATGTTTTTACATATTTTATAACGATGTTGCACTTAACAAAGTTGCAAGTTTTCTAATCTTATAATTTCTTACAGACTTGTAATTTAATCCGTAAATATTCATAACTTTTTTATGAAATATATTTCATTGCTCTAGAAGTATTTCTGCGCGTTTCCACAAGTGGTTTACTTCTCACTTACTACAGACAATCAATAATAAACAATACCGATAATAATGGGGTCCATTATCCACAAAAGTGTTGCGCCTACACAGCACTGGTTATTTGTCCACTATAAATAGTCAGTACTGTGTACCCGCTAATCCGGAAGTCGTTAGGAAAATATCATATATTTAAGTACAATAATTAGTAATCTAAATCGCACAATCAAATATTACCTTAATTTAGTTCAATTATTATTTAATATAATTAATTAAATTTGAAATTATTTCAATTATATAAGCTAATAATAAAAAATAATAATACACGTCGTCTAAATAATAATAATAAATAATAATAAATAATAATATATATAATAATAAAAAAAAAGGAAATTCAAATTAATCAAATACCGACGCTTGCACTCACAAGGAAAGATTGCATTGCTTTATAATTTCAACTCTGTTAGCATGGGTTGGAGGGAAAGATGTTTAAGAAGCGTAAACGCAAACGTACGCATTTAAGAAAGCATGGCAGCAACGCGTCCTCAGGGGGCGATGATAAGGCTGACAAAAGTATTTCTTCAAATACTGTAAAGCATGACGAGGTTGGTGATTTAGTAAAACTGTACACTGCAAAAAACAATAGTTCCCTGAATAAAAAGGGGATCGGTGTCGCTACTGGGGTAAGCAAGAAAATTCGAAAGGGGTTGGGTTTTGACATGAAACCCAACTGGAATAGTAATAAAAATAATGACGATGATGAAGACATTGCCGCAATGAAGAATAGTAATAAGTCTAAACCGGAACTAAATGCTTCCAGAGAAGCAAAGAAACCAAAAATATTATCTAAATTTGGCCCAATGTCTGCCCCGACCAATGTCCGAGTAACAACTTTTATCGATTACCAGCAAGACATTTGTAAAGACTTCAAGGAAACAGGATTTTGTGGGTTTGGGGATACTTGCATTTACTTGCATGATAGAGAAACGTATATGAAAAAAGTAGTGCCACGTGACAGAGACTGGGAAGTAGTAGGTGGTGCAAAAACAAAGAGGACTTCAATATTATTTGGTGGGAATGCATCTGCTTTGAGGGCAACCAGTAATATTCATGTTGCTGCAAAAAAAACTGTCGGCACTGGTGATGTGGATGCCCATGATGAAAAAAATGTTAAAATTAAAAGTCGGTATAGAAGTGTGCATAGAGAAGAACATTAAACAATATAAATTACAGAGGGTATAAAAGTACAAAGGTACTTTCTAAACTATACGAAATGATTAGGTATCATATGAATATGATAAGTTAAAGTATCCAAACAAAATAAGTTTTTATAACTTATGGTATATAATAGTATCTCTTACTCGTATAAGTTAAATAAAATTTTGTACCTGTGATTAATATTCATATCTTATACATGATATATATTATTTTAAAGTAAGTTATTTTTATTCTTCAAAATCATCACCATAATCATCCCCATTACTTGTTATACTTTCTCCCAATTTTATTGGTGAGCCTTGCATGCTGTCTTCAAAATCATCTCCATAATCATCACTTATAGTTGATGGTTTACTTTCTAATATTTTGCTTTCTTCCTCTTTTATTTGGGACGATTCAAAGCCATCATCTCCATAATCATCTTCATCGTCTTCTATGATATTATCAGAAATTATTTTACTGCTCTCTTTCGATTTTGTACCTTCTTCTTCTACAACACTATCAGAAATTGCTTTAGAACTGCTCTCTTCCACAGGTTCAAAATCATCGTCAAAATCATCATCTCCATATTCGTCAATTGATGTGACTGACTTTTCCGACAGCATTTTTCGCGCTTCTTCTTCCTTTTTAGCTAGTGCTTCTGCTTTTAGTTTCTTCTTTTTAGACGCTAGTTCCGCTTGCTTCTTCCTCTCTGCCTCTAATTGTTCTTGCTTTGCTTTCTCTGCCCGGTGCGCTTCCTCCAGTTGAGCTTGGCGTTGCATTTCTTCCAATCGTTTGCGCTCTGCCTCCTCCTCTTTTTTTAATTTTTCTAAATGTTCTTGTTCAGCTTTCAACTTTTTTTGTTGCTCCAGCTCCCGTGCTTTAGCTTCTTCCGCAATTTTTTTCTCGGCTTCCAATTTTAGGCGCATTTCCTCTTTTTTTCTTTCCTCTTCCACTAAACGTTCCTTTTCCTTTTTCGCTGCTTCTTCCTCGGCGATACGTTTTGCCTCCTCAGCTTCCTTTGCTAATCTTTCGTCTTCTATTCGTTTTAGCTCGGCTTGTCTTTTCCTTTCCTCTTCTAATTTTCGCTGAGCTTCTTCTGCAGCTTTTTTGGCCTTCTCCGCAGCAATCTTTTCAGCCTCCAATCGTTTTTCCTCTGCTACACGTTGGCGTTCTATTTCAGCTAATCTAGCTTCTTCGGCCGCCTTTTCTTTAGCAATTCTTTCATCTTCAATTCGCTTTGCTTCAGCAGCACGCTTCGCTTCTTCCCTTTCTTTTCGAAGACGCTCTTCCTCCAATTTTTCGCGCTCTTTCCTTTCACGTTCTAAGCGTGCTTCCAATTCTTTTGCCTCTTGTTGCACTCGTGCTAATTCTTTCTGCTCTTCTATTTTTTTGCGTTCTGCTTCCTCCTTCTGGACCTTGTATTTGTCTTCCTCCAATCGTTTTTTCATTCTACTTTCAATAGTTTGATGGAATACTGTGCCGGGTGCATTTGGGGATATTATTTGTATCGGGTATGGACCTTCGTCCGTTAGCCATGTTGCAACTTTATTTGCTAATTTCATACGGTGTCCAGGTTGTAGCAATCGCCTATATTTTTTGCCACATGCCAATTTTAAATCTTCATGATCCATCTCAACAACATGTTTTTTCTCGCTTTCCTCTTCCTTTGCTTCAAATGCCAAGGCTTCTAATGGCAAATCATAGACAGTTACAAAATATAATTGTTCTTTTAATCCAATATTTAAACTACATAAAACATCGCGTCCCATGAATGCCAATTGCTCGTGGCTTGCTGCATTTTTATTTTTACGTTTTAATTTTAAGGAATTCATTCTTTCTTGATGACTCATACCGACACTACTAGCTGCAGATTGTTTGCCATCACTACGGGAATTTGGGCGTTGGTTCATTTTTTGTGAGCCTGGCCTACTGCCGGCATAATGGTCCTGTGGTGGAGGCTTTGCCAAACCACCTTTTTGGCTTTGCATGGATGATTTTTTAGACATCCCTTCGTCCTTTTCAAACTCATCCTCGTAATCATCCTCCTCGTAATTTCCTTCGCTCTCCGCCTCCATTTGTTGCTGCTTAGACGATTCATTATTACCACCAGATGAAGTGGTTGCTTCAACAGTATTGGTCTCTACTTGCTCTTGCACCGCTTTACTTCCATTAGCTTCTTGTAGCTTCGACGAGCTAGAATTACTTTTCTTTTGGTGCTTCTTTGCTTTATTGACACGCCCAAGACCATCTCCGACGTATCGCTGCGGCTCGTTTGGGCCTCCAAATGCATTGTTCAATAGATCGTTTGGGTCATCCGCGCCTTCAAAATCGTCTTTATATACATTGCCCTCGCCACTTGTTAAACTTCTGTTGCCATCTTCGTCAAACCCGTCGCTATAATTATCGTCGTCTTCCTCAATATCATCGCTATATTCCTCTTCGTAGTCATCGCTGCGATCATAATCATCATCATACCGATCATCGCGACTCCTAATGTCACTGCTGTATTCATCACTGCCATATGAATTGCTCCAATCCCCACTTTCTTCTTCACTACGGTAATCATCGGTCACATCACTATCATATTGGTCATCATCTGATCGATACCGGCCCCCGCGCCCACTTCGATTATCGTAATAATCATCCTCATGTCTATCTCGCTGCATTCCGCCAGGTGTTTTAAGTCTCAACGCTTCAGCACCTTCAGCTCCTAACCATTCCATATATTGTGGGCGACTACGAACGATTTGCAATGCCCATGCACATAAAGCAGCAGCTGCCATGCTAGTTTGATCCAACAATTCAGGGTCAAAATTTGCATTGCACAAAAATGGTTGCAACGCTCTGATTTTAAAACGTGGAATATTTGTTCCCCGGAAAGATTTTAAACGATTTAGGAAATGATCTACATCCGCAATACTACGGCGTAAAGAAGTCCAGCTTAGGTCTTCTGGGACACTTTCCCCTGGGCTCAATAAGATCATAACAGTTGCACTTACCAGCACAATTGCAGGAGGTGGGTTGGTCAATGCTGCCAAGGCAACGATTTCCTTTCTAGACAATGCATCTCTTCGTGCTGTGCGTGTCCGGTGCCTGCGCCTAGTTTCCTCTAGTTTCATTTGTCTTTGCCTCATGTGCATTTGTTCTGCGTCAATATACGCAGCTCCAGATTCACTACGTCGGCCACCTTTTCCCCGCCCTTCCATGTTGCCACCACCAAGCATGTTTGGCATAGATTGAGTTTTTTCATTTTTTTTCATAGCATTTCCATCCTTTTTCTTCCTCTTATTCTTTTTTAATTTACCCATGCGTCCGGTAGCTGCATTTTCTGGCCACGCACTTGTTTCCAGACTACGTGCCAATGCTTCCATTTGATTCTTAGCCTGCTCTTGCCAAGATAACCGTGAACGTTGTTGCCGTGGGTTGCGAGTAAAGGATGTGCCAAGCCTGCTGTTCTGCTCATCTACCATCATTTGTATCTCACCACGAGAATTTGGAGGGTACAATTGATCCATTGAAAGATAAGTTCCCATACCACCACCAGGTGAATGTGGACCTCTACGACTTTTTCCTTGACTATTACCGATTCTAGCATTCATTAATGGATGTAACCGACCCCCAGATGGCACATCGCGCCTGCGTTGAAATAACGGGCCGCTTCCCTGACGCATATTTGTGGAAGACGATGTACTAACCGCACCGCGGCTACCACCTTGTGTGCCGGGGCGTGCCACACTTGATGGTGGCTGTAAGGATGTTGCTTCTAATTGTTCATCTTCGTGTAATGGCGGTCTGTGGTCGGATCTTGCGCTACCATTTCTGGACCTGCTGCCACCGCGGCTATTTTTTTGGCGGTCTCGTCGCCTGCGGCGACGTTCTCGTTTTTCCTCTCGAATTAATACCCATGCCATAGCCTGTACATGTTCCTCATCTCGTTTTTGTTGCATCTCTCGTTGTATTTGTGGGGACAGCGGCGTTTGTGGCTCTGGCGATTTGCTTCCATCTGCACTTGGAGAATCTTTAATAGTGGCAGATTTATCATTTGTATTGCCATTGTTATCCTCAGTAGTAGCATTAATACCGCGCGATGGTGGTGGTCTGGGAATCATGTCTAAATTCTGTGGCATCATAAATGGGTTGTGTACCATCGTATCTGGATCAATACCCAGGGCACTTACTAATGGATATACGTCTGCTAAAAAGTCGGTATCGTCGCACATTTTTAACATATAGTTGATACCATTCCACATAAAAGGTTCTCTCCTTGCATCATCAACTGCATTTCGTATTCGTGTTTGCTTACGATCGGAGTTTTTTTCCCCGTCATTTTCGCATGCTATTTTTTCACGTTTGCCAATATCAGCTGCTAAACCATCTCTCCACAGTGTAATACCGTGGACGACTGCTAACGATGCGCTGCGTGTTTGGACGAGCAAATCAATTAAACCGCTGCCACCAGCAACGCGAAATGGCGTCCTATCACCGGCTAATAAACGCTTACTGACTGCCCTTAAACGGCGAACGTAACCTTCTCGTACCAAGATCATTTTCAACACTTCCATTTCTGCACGTTTTGTTCGTTCATCTCTACCTCTACTTTCTATATGAAAATCTGGTGAAGCAAATGAAAAGGCACTGCTATCATGCCCAGTTGCCATTGACGTAATACCTCGTCGTGTTTTAGATGGCTGTTCGATTAATTGTTGTGCTCTTTGTCGCTGCAATTTATTAAACAAAGATGATGATGTAAAGGATGCCTTTTTCATTCGTTTATTTAACCTTCGTTGTGCACTTCGAAATACTTTTGAGTCTGTAATAGAGCAATACTGATCGTCTATTGCACTATAATGTGGTATACGTTGTGCAGCCATCGGTGTCGATGATCTCCATCCGCATTCACGTGCTCGTATCATTTGTTTTTTTAATTGTCTTTTTATTAAACGTTTCTGCGAAGATGTTAGACTCCGATGTTGCATCTGCATATTTTTATTCGACGACATCATATGATAATTCTTCCTATATTACTATATATTATATTTACTTTATTCTAAATGCAGACAACTTAAACGCCAATAATGAAAAAAAAAAATACAACCGTACGTAATTGTATATATGTTTGCCTTTAACAATAACAAGGGGCAAATGATACAACAACAACTTACTTCAATTTCCAAAATTCCACTGATATTTTCCCTTTTCATCTATACCATGTGTGTCTACAGTCTGCCAACGAGGTAAGGTGGGTGCATTTCCAATCCATGCGCTAATAGTGAGTAATGTTGTTTCCTGTAAAAAAAAAACACACCAAACCTTTTTTGCCTTTGTCGCAACGGTAAATATTATCATTGTTACTGTTTCAATTCTTATACGTGCTATTATTATTTATTATGAGCTACTTCTGTTGTTATTTTTTACTATCGGTATGCGCTACTTGTTTCGTATGTTTGTTATAGTATTATTTATTATTATATTAGTATGATGAGCTTTCCAGATATGTTCGTATAGTGTTACAATATTATTGTTATTATTATTATTTTATTATTGATTATTATAACGATATTTTTTATATTATTATTATTTTTGAAGAGCACAAGATAGTAGACGGGACTATCACTATTCACTATTGTATAAAGCGCATCTGTAATAGGATGGCCATAGTAATCAATTAGAATGTAGTTTTTAAACTTCTCTATCACCACAAGTACAGATATTGCTACAGTACAGGGTACAGGCAAAAACACCTAAACACTAGAATCAATACACGCGTATAGTACGTATCATTAATACATAATACTACTATATATAATGTATAATAGCATCAACAAATTACTTCACACTGCTGTGAAAATAAGTTTTAGGGCAGCAGTAAGAACACGAGGGGGAAGGGGCGATTTGTTAAATACACACACAGGCAACGGAATTATATTCTTGATGTGTCACGCAACGTGTAGCTTAAATATGTATCCATATATGGATTTTATCCCTCTCGTATCATCAATGATTCTGTATATATATATATATATTATTGAGTAAGTGCATAATATATATAGTATGTTATACATACCAAAAATCTATAACTAAATCACATGATGCCAATATTTCTGACTTACTGATTGTAACCTTTACTTCTCCATTTCACTGCATCTCTTAAGCTATCATCAATGCGGCTTGCAACTAATTTTATTTTGTCGGTAGACAATTCAATCATACCTTTCTTTGCTTGGCGCGTAAACTTTGCCTCGACTTTGGCAACGGCATTTTGAACCGTTGTTAACCCTTTTTTACCTATCATCGTAATTAATGCCTCGCGTATGAATGGATGTGTGTCGTTTAAATCTGTGCTATCTTCATGTTCATCAATTGATAATAATATTTGCACAATAGCTAACATTGCAGTTGATAAAGCATTTTTTACTAAATTTGGGACATGGGTAGCCAATAGTAAAATAGCTTCCCATGCATCTAAACTATATGCTAGCCCAACGCATTTATGCAAAATATGAAATGCTAAGTCGTAATACTGTAAACGACAAAATAAATATCCCAATTTCAAGTATTTATACGCTTTTTTTTCCTCCGATGAACCATGCTTTGGTTTTTTATCAACTCTTACACCACGTGTCAATGTAAGAATTCCCTCGCCATTATCTTCATTCTCATCGTCCTCAGATTCATCGTCCGTTGGCTGTGAAGAACCGCCATCTGAACCAGAGGAAGAATCTGAGGAAGAATCTGAAGAAGAATCTGAAGAAGTCGCGTCGTTTCCCTCGTCATCTTCTTCCTCCTCCTCCTCCTCCTCCTCCTCCACATCGTCTTCCTGCTCCTCCCCTTCTTCAACGTCACCACAATTATCATCGTTCTCATTATTGCTCTTGGTTTCGACAACAGCTGGATTTGCTGTTGTTTTATTGTTACTACTGTGATTATTACTATCAATAGTATTGCTACTGGTATTAATAGTATTATCGTCACTAGTAACATTTGTTGGTTCTTCAGTTGAATTCTTTATTGTGCTTTCATTGACACCTGGTTTTGATGTCACATCTTTTGTGCTTTTATTTTCACCTTCAACGTCACTGGTTAATTTATCGCTATTGTCCTTGTCATTATCGTTTTCGCTGTCATCAATACTACTACTATCGCTATCATCGTCCTCATCGTCACCGTCGTTTTGAAGTAACTCATCATGATTTTCATTTACCCACACTGCAAATGTATGAACATCTTTATACAAAATTCCAATCAAAGCATCTAATGTAGGTTGACAAGGGCGAGGTCTGCCACGATAAATTACTGTTGGTTCTACTCCATCATACAAATTACGCTCTAACGATGGTTCTCTACTGGTTTCGCCGTTTCCATCCTCGTTAACAGCGTTATCGCCCTTATCTTCATTATCTTCTGTATTAGTATTAGAAGCAGGTAATGATACCGTTTCGCTCTCGTTATTTGCATCATCATTGTTTTCTTCAATTGATAAGCCGCCTATATCAATTTCGACAACCTCGTCTTTAGTATTGTCATCAACGGCAGCTTCCTCATCATTTTCAACACCATCAACATCCGTTATAAAAACACTATTTCGTAAACTTAAAAAACCATTCCAACCTATTGCGCTTTCTATGACAACTAATAAATCGTATGCAGCAAAATTTAAACTAACAAAATTGTCAATAGAAAAACGTTTCCGCCATGTCGCATCAAGTCCACCTTGTGCTGAAAATGCAAAGTCGAATGTCCACGATGATAATGCTAACTGCGATGGGTCGTTGCGCAAAATTTGAGCCGCACGATCACTGTAACGTAACGGCGCAGTATTCAACGCTATCAATCCATTTGGAAAGTCACCTGATAACACGTATGCCCTTGCCAATAGCATCCACGCTGAATATGTATATGGCTGCAAGGTAACTAGCTTTTTGCCAATTGAAATAGCGTATTCTAGCTTCCTGCGTTTTTTCGTCTCCGCATTTTCACCTGCACTTCCTATATTTAATGCATGGTCAACATCGTTCAACAATAACATCATTTGGGCAGCTAAAATGGAACTATACAATGGGTCATTTGCATCGTGTTGGGATAAAATAGCACATAACAATTGCATACCACGTTTTAACTCTCCCATTGTTTCGCATAACGCAGAAATATACACTACCACTAATGGGAATTTTAAGACCAAGGAACTAAATAATTCAACACAATCACCATATTGTCCACGTCCAATCATAATTAAATATATATGCACGCATAAGCGGCCAGCAGCTGGTAATTCGCCTGAACCATTATTTAAATGTATTGATGGGGAGCCTAATATTTTGCTATCCTGAAACAGTGGCACAACATCTTGTAGAAACGTTTGCATTTTATCTCTATCTGCAACTGGATTAAATGTACGAAATGGCATGTTGTAAATTTCCCTCGGTATACGACTAACAATTGTTTTTTTTCGAAACAACGACATCCCTCTTAAAACAGATGATACGCGGCATTCTTTCCAAATTTGTTCATCCGGTGGGTATGTGTTCGGTAACTCGTCATCAACTACATATACACGTGTCTTCCCTGGAACTTGGAATTCAATTCTTAAATCAACGTGACGAAATGCATTCCATATAGAAAAGGTTCCGGACGAAATTGTTCGTGCCATTCCACCTTCCCACAACGTAGTCGTTTCTTGTCTTTGTATTAAATCATAAAAATAAGCAGCAACAGCAGCTAAACTTCCAACGTCAGCACCAGATACAAAATGATATGCCCCAGTCGGGCCGCCACCAGCAACATCTGATAACCGCCCAAAAAATGAATTTTTCCGACCAACTTTCGTTACTGTGCACAAATCATGAGGCCCAAGTCTTCCTGGGGTTCTAAATGTACTTTGACGTTGAACACGTACACGCAACGCCTCGCCAAAATTTTCCTCAATAGTTTCCGGTATCCCTCTCATATTTTTTATGTAAAAGAGTGCACTGGGAATAAAAGCTACTGCAATTGTTGTATCCTTAGTATCTCGTGCACACGTTAACGTTTGGTATATATATATAATTATATTCTTCTCAATGTTGTCGTGTATTTATTATACAATAATAATATAATAATACTACATACTAATACATCATAATTAAAAAAGTATAAATAATAAGTTCAGTAGTAGAAGTAATACATATCATTTTTTTTATTAATAGTAGTTAGTGCATTTTATATTTTTAATATATTTTTCAAATTATAATAAATATAATAATAATAATAATAATAATTATTATAATAATAATAAAATAAAAATAATTTATTATTATTATTATATTTTTATTATTATTATTGCAGTATTATTATATTATTATTATTTTTTTATTTATTGTGTGTTATTATAATTATTAATTAATTTTATTATAAATTAATATCCACCATCTCTCGCTTCTGCTTCTACTACTAAAAAAAACATCAATTATTTTTTTTATTATAGATATACGTAATAATTTCAATTTTGTTATTATATTTACTTGGTCGACTAATCAAAATCTAGCTAGTTATATTGACAGACAGGCAGTGTGCCTTTTTGGTACATTTCATGGGTATATGCGTGCGCGCGTGTGTGTGTAAACTGAGTTGATCGCTTTTACATTTTACTAGATGGGTATAACTCTTTATTATCCATAGCTGCCATATACATTTTTGTTACTGCTTCTCTTGTTGCTGGTCTTGGATTTGTTAATCCACTTAAATCAGTTAATGCTTGGTTTACTAAAATAGGTATATCCTTTTCAGAACCACCCATATCCCTGATACTTTTTGCTGTTCCAACTTGAATTGACAGATTCGCAATTGCTTGGATAGCTTTTCTGGCATTTGCCTCAGTGGATAAATTACTATCATAAACATTAAATGCCTTTGCAACTTCAGCATATTTCTCAGCACGTACTGGCATGTTATATTCCATTACATGTGGTAACATCGTGGCCAATGTTTGTCCATGCGCTTGGTTCAGTACTGCTGATAGTGGATGTCCAACACCATGGACTAAGCCAAGTTGGCTAATGTTAAATGCAACCCCTGCCATATGTGACGCTAGTTGTAATTTTTGGCGCAATTCAATATTTTTTAGATCATTCATTAGTTTTGGTAGATATTTTGCTACTAATTTAATGGAACCCATTGCAATTGCATCTGAATATTCATTTTGCATTGCAGAAGTATATGCTTCTAAAGCATGTGTTAAAACATCCATTCCGCATGTAGCGGTAGGATATCGAGGGACGCCTACAGTCATTGCGGGATCCATTATAATTAAACTTGCTCTAGACGCATCATTCACATAAATTAATTTTCTATGCTTTTCACCACGCGTATCAGTAATAACAGCAGCGCCATTTGTTTCACTTGCAGTGCCAGACGTTGTCGGGATAGCAATAATTTTTGGAATTTGTGACACGTTTCCAACTATTGCTTTGGTGCTCATGGTTGTAAAATCAATTGTGTCTTTGCCCTTTGCTAGGCCTGGTACCATCGTATAATCTAAGATACTATCTGTATTTTGTGCACATAACATAGCAATAGCTTTTCCAGCATCCATGGAAGAACCACCTCCAAGAGTAACAACCACAGTTTCACCTTGTTTCACCAATTCACGCAATAACTTTGCACCTTTATCAACCACGTCAACTGTTGGATTGGCAACGACATCGTCATAAACTACCAAATTGATATTTGCGCTTTTAATCTTTTCGCTAACTTGTGCTGTAAGCCCAACCTTTGTCAAACCTTTGTCAGTAATTAAAAATGCATTTTTCGCACCAAAATCAATTAAACTTTTCCCAAGTTGATTAATCACATTTACTCCATGAATAGTTGTTGGAACTGATTTTACGTTCATCGTATGCGTGTGTATGCGTGTGTATGTGCTGTTGTTGTTGTATTCGTTATAACTATATTAAGTATCGTGATTGAAAAAAACCTCTTCTGTAAAAAAGTGTAACACGTATCCATTAGTTCATTTCCAACAACAAATTAAACAAACAACAACCACGCCTCAATATATATATACATACACTATACTACATAAAACACCAACAATATCCATGTCATTTATTTTATATTATTATATTTATATTTATATAGTATAGTGTTATATTTATTATTATTATTTATTAATATTATATATAATATATAATAGTGTTATTATTATATATTATGTATATTTATATTTTTTATTATAGAATGTAAAAAACTCTATGTATACTAATATAAGATAGTGGTAGACTGACTTCATATAAGGCATTTATGTTTTTTATCGGTATCATAGTACGCATTATTGTATCACTTTTGGACTTATTTTACTATCTAAAATTCATGTTGGTGTTCTGCAATTATGTATAATGGGCGATTATATGTTAATTTATCGATTGAAAAATGGAAAATACGAGTGATAATACTATAGTGTATAAGTATAGGCTATGTTTAAGGATGTTACATCATGTGGGTGGCTTTGTATCGATGAAAGTTATCTTGAGATGGTGTTGGCACGCGAAATTTTATATAGCGAATTTAAATTGTTGATCAAATCGAATGGTGGAAGAACACTCCGTTGGCAGTGCACTTCGTGTTCGATTGAGTATTCAATTGAGACGTATCCACGTTGTGAAAGTGACAAATCTTCTTCTTATCGGAACGTGTAGTATATTTTCATCTATTTGCATTAGAGAATTTGTAAAGAGGGAAAAAAGTTACATCCACTTTGTTCAACCTATCTATATAGTTAGTTTGATAGTATTTTTTTTTCTTATATCAACGTTGGACTCGAAATAAGTTAATTATTTATTTTTATATAGATACATATTAGTTGATAGTATAATAAATAATAAAATGTTGCGTAGCGTATCAAATAATTTAAGAAATAGTAATCATTTGTTAGGACGTCATATACGTTCGACAAATAATGCTAGTAGAAATCAATGTTTTTTGATAAATACAAATATAAAACATCAACAAAGTAATAGGAAGTATATGCTTTGTCGAAGTTATATGAAGCACTTTAATATTGAAAGACGTGTGAAAGGGAAAAAATATTATTGTGATGCTGGTATAAAACGTGGATGTAACTATGTTAAAAATTTGCAGTTAAATAGCGTAAGAAAGGTAAAAGACAAAAGGTACAAGTCAACACAGTCTATTTCCATCAACAATAATGCAGGAAAAGCTCATAATGGTAACTTATTTAATACAGCACCTAGTGCATCAAATACCATTCCACGAGACCCTCTATTAGCCACTTGGATTTTTGGGACTGGTGCGATGGTCTTTGGAATGGTGACTCTGGGTGGTGCGACGCGCCTAACACGCTCCGGGTTATCCATGGTAGACTGGAGACCGGAAGGTCGAAAACTTCCAAGCACGGATGAAGAGTGGGCAGTTGAGTTTGAAAAATATAAGCAATTTCCAGAATATCAAAAATTAAATAAGGGAATGTCCATATCTGAATTTAAAGAAATATATTTCATGGAATGGGCACATAGAATGTGGGGACGCGCAATTGGTCTGGTATTTGCTGGGCCGATGGTTGCATTTGCATTGGCTGGTAGAATTCCAAAGTCGCTGTATAGTCGCACGGCGTTACTACTGACGATGGGTGGGACGCAAGGTTTTGTTGGATGGTGGATGGTAAGATCAGGACTGACACATGAGCATGTATTTGGCATTGAGCGGTCCGAATATGATACGCCGCGGGTTAGTCCATATCGTTTAGCGGCGCATCTGTCAATGGCATTTGCTACGTATGGCGTGTTGATGTGGACTGGATTTGATTTATTTCGAAAAATGGAAGGTGATTTTTCCGTAACAAACATTAAACCTTTTAAGCAATTATCTTCCACTGCACAACAAGCATTGCGTAAGTTTAAATTTAAAAGCAAAATTGGAACAAGTGTACTAGGTTTAACAGTATTATCGGGTGCATTTGTTGCTGGGAATGATGCGGGTCACGCTTACAATGACTGGCCATATTATGCCGGGGAAATTATTCCAGAACAAATATGGATGGATAATATAGGAGTTAGGAATGTATTTGAAAATACAGCATTGGTGCAATTTGATCACCGCATGTTAGCATATGCAACGTTGACAACTGTTGGTGGTCTTGCTTGCAGTGCACGATTTAACCATGCGACGTGGAAAATTTTACAACCAGCTACAAAACGTGCATTACTTGCAATGACTGGTGTCACTTTGGCACAGGTATCATTAGGTATTGCAACTTTGATGATGTACGTGCCAGTCGAATTAGGTGTGGCTCATCAAGGAGGTGCATTGACGTTATGGACTTGTGGACTATGGTTATTACATACATTAAAATATGTTCGTTAAATACAAATCTTTTTGGGTGTTTTATTACCAAGTGTGGTATCTCAATATTTTGCGTATTTGCATAAAAAGTTAAAAAAGTTTATCAAAAATAAATAAAATTATTTTTATAAAAATAATTATATATATCTATATATGGTATATATATACTCGGAATCTAGGCAATACGTCTTCTTCTGAGTCCCCCTCACATGAATATTAATCCCAAAAGATAATAAATGTATATTTAAGTTATGAAAAGTGCAGATCTATTTGAAATAGACTTCTACATTTCCTATTTTTTTTTAATTGTATATATATGATATATGAATATTAATCACAGGTATAAAATTTTATTTAAACTTATGAGTAAGATACTATTATATATTTATATATGCTCCTTACTCATTAATTTGAACATAAAAATTTAAATATTGACTTCTTCTCTCCCTCTTTTTTTCATTAATGTGGAACAACATTATTTGTAGTGTTAGATGAAAATAATGTTAACAATAAATTGGCGTTGATAGCATCGTGAACATCGTTGTATTCATCATTATCGGCATCTTCATCGTCTTTTTCATTTTGTTTCATATCTTCGACATTTTCATTGGGTTTTTTTCCAGTCAATTTATCTAATTTCTTGAGTGTTTTGGTGTGTATTTTATTTAATGCCTTCTTATTGGTGTTGTCTTTTTTAAGATTTAATAAAGCTATGTGTGGGTCTTGCAATTTTGTTACTTCTATGTTTCTACGATTGCGTCGGTTGTGTTTCTTCGGCCTTTTCTTTTTCCATGGCATATATTCGAAAGAATCCGTTCCTCTGATAGTGTCAATCAACTCGCTTGCTGGTTTATTCAATTTTCTTCGTTTTACCTCCCAGCTGAAGCGATTCCCTGTATTAGTTGGTAATGGCGTCTTCCTGATCGTTAATTTATGGTTCGTGGGAATGCGTTCGTTTATCATTTTTAAAATGTTGTTCCTGGATGTCTGGGCATCAACATCATTTACTGCTGTTTGGCCGGCAACGGTACTGATTTTTTTAAAATAATAGCTACTAGGCTTACTTATTTCATTGCTAACTGCAATTTCTACACTTGCCAATATCGTCTTGAAAACGAAGTTTTTTATTTCATTTAGTTTTGAATAAAATTTCTTGCCGTTGCCATAAAATTGGTGTAGACCATATATTGCAGAGCTTTCAGGGAAACCAGCTAAATGTTGAAACAAGTTACGCCGTATAACATGTAAATATGTTGACAATCTGTTTGAAGTTACTGGGGATTTACCATCATCAAATGGTTCACTCTCCCAACGATAATTACCCAACGACAAACCTGTATTATCAGGCACCTTGATCCTGCTGTTATGTTCATAAATAGGGTACGAAGGGACTATTCTTTCATTATACACACTATTTAAAAAATCATCAGGTGCATACAAATGCTCGTTGCGTAAAGAATTTTCTGTAGGGTATTTCAACGTTTCTGGTACCACCGGTTGAAACGTTCCGCAAGAATTACATAATAATGCTTGTCCTACTGATGTAAGGCGGCACTTTAGTTTAGTAGTCACCCCCAGATATTTTTTGGTTCGGTCTTGTTTCGACGCTGCTGGCCCTTCATATTTCTTCCGGTTATCGGAAGAACTTTTCGTATCAGTTATTACAGTTCGAACAAATTCGCTGCATAAATCTCGTACCTGCACCAGCACTGATGGAGGCATCGGTTTTTTACGACAGCACTTGAAATATGCTTTTCGAATTTCTGTATTCTTTAAGTCAATCGTGTCAAATTCATTATCTTCCTTCTTATTTGTAGGAATTAATTTTAATGCATTCGTTGATAATTGGCAGATCCAACGAAAGACGCATAATCTTACACAATGGTTTAGTGGTATTTGATTGAATACACGTTTATATATAACCCAATCGTTTACGCAATCGTTTTGTAAAGCTAGGGGTATCATATCAAACGTATCGCTACTTTTTCGTCTGATGTAATCAACGGCTTTTGCATTACAAAAACCTGTGCATACTAGATCACAGATTAAGCCTAACCACACATAATCATTCATCAACGGGTCGTTCCCGGTAAATGTTATTCTAACAACACGTAATGTACGGTTCATCACATGGAACTGAGATCCTAAAGTGCGCTGGGATTGGTTGCGGATTTTATTGAGCCATCGTGTTTTCTTGTTGCTACCAAAACCAACTTTTGATTTTGTTGCAAACAGATTCTCAGCATTTTTCTTCTGGTCCGTTTCAGCAACACCATCACCATCCACAACATCTTTTTCGACAATAGTGTCAATGGTTCTTTGTTGTGCTGTTTTTCTTGCTAACAACATTGTTGCGTTCTGACGTTCTGTAGTAAATGCATCATCGAGGTTGAGTTGAGTACGCGTAGTACATGGCTCGGTATTCCTAATAGTTTTCGTCGTCGTGGAAAGGGCGACATTGCCATTACTGCTATTAAAATTTATATTCTTTCTGCTATGATTGCTAGTACTGCTGTTATTAAGACTGCCCCTAATGTTGAAACTAATATATTTGTTGTTCGACAAATCCTCATTATAATTATTATTATTTTCATTCAAATTGTTCGCATTTTTTAACTCGATGTTGTAATTATCGTTCATTTCACCGGTATTGTAGCTGATGTACAAATTATTATCTAGATCAACCTCGTGATTATATGTTATTTGAGTCTTTTTTTGAACATTTTCTGGTAGAAGATCTTGATGAGAAGCCATTCCACATGTACTTATTAGTTTGGTGTAAATAAAATGCGTTTGGTAAAGAATATGAACTAGCGCTTTCGGATCGACCAGTGCGGCACACAAAAGAGCAATACCTCCGTTGCAACCAGTTTTGTATCTACTATTGAATTGTAACTGTGGGGTTACATGTTGTACCATCACAATCTCATGCATGTGTGTTCATATATGTACCTATATATAATATATTAATAATAATAGCCAGCAATATAAATGCGAGCTGGCGAGACCATTATTATTATTTCGTAATTTTAATTTTATTAAAAATAAAAAAAAAAATAAAGCCGCATCACTGGCAAGCATTAATTGTAATTCTTCCAAGAAAGAACCCCGGATCCTGGACTGATTTGAAAGGGCATCTTCTCGTTCAAATACTTAGTACAATACCAATATTACATAGGAAACTTTATACTTTTATGTGAGAATACCTTAATTTATTGTCTAAAGTGAAAGTATAACGTTGAATGTGTAATATCACAGTATTCTACGAAGTCAGTGAACGAGAAGATGCCCTTTCAAATCAGTCTAGGATCCGGGGTTCTTTCTAAATATGCTCTTGTATTTCGTTTTAAATTATTATTTACCATTACTATCAGGTGTTCTGCATCTTCTAGTCTGTAAATGTTGATTCAATATTGGAAGTGTTATGATAAAAATAATCCATATCAATATCTGTATACATATTAAATGAAAACACATTTTCGGATATAATTAAAATATGAGAATCTAAATAGTATTTTTCGTAACATAATGGAGTATTACGCTTCTGTTGTATCTTTCACACGAAATATTAATGATCGGGGTTCAGAATTCTACCAAATGACCTTAAAGCAGCTGTTTCTGTTATAATTTTATATTATTTTGTTATTTATTTGTTTTGTTAAAGATTTCCGAGATCACGAAACAGCAGGTTCAACTAATTTTATACCTTAACTTGGTATTCAACTGTACCAACATTAACATACTGAATACATTTTCAATTTTGAGTTCGTATTTTGATTTATGTTAAGGTAAGCATGTGTTTAGGGGGGGTATTTATCTACACTTTATTGTTGCCTTATGGGTTAGATATGCCTATCAAATTACATTAGAGAACAACACGAGTCACAAGTCACTACTGCTGTTGTAAACTTCACTGTTCTTGGTAATATCAACATTGTCCGAGTCATGTGTTACTGGCACTTCATAACACATACCGTTCGTAATGTTACATGTCTGCTTGTTTCCACATTCACAAGCTGTACAAGACGGACGCGGCATTATTATTTGTTTTATGCACTGCCCATGGAAACATTTGCTCTCCTCATGGGTCACCAAGATGTCTGGAACATCTTGAAACTTTTGCGTTTTGATCGTATTCACAGAAGTCAGCTCCATTGCAGTATATTCCGTCGTTGCACTTTGTATCAGTCTTTGCCGGGGTCCAGCTGAGTTGATCAACATCAGGCTGACACGACATTTGGCAAACTTTCACTCCTGAACCATGTCTCGTAAAAAGATGGTTTTTTTCAATACATCTAGAACGAATATAGCAGTAATTTTTAGATGAAGGCACACATCCAACCCCATCAACACATTTCGTGCAGGTCGAATCACAATATTCCGATTAGTTGTGTTCATTCTTGCATTTTAAGACAGATTTGGTATTCGACACTACCGCACTCGAGACATACCGTTTGGTGCCATAAATGTTCCATAAGGTGAGAAAGTATAGAGTGATTCGCAATAACTTTTTATTTGGGTTCATCTTTTAGGTGCAAAAGAACAGTGAAGCACAGTTTGTGTATTTGGCAATGTTGTCGTAGTAGTGGTGGGTAATAGTTTGAAATAGTAAATCGCAGCGTCATCGGGAAGTTTTTATTATTCTGCGAGGAAAGTACCTTGAGGTTAAGGTTAAGGTAAAAGGACGCGACCAAAAAAATTTTGGAGACTTTATTATAATTAATTATTTCAACAATTTATTATTTAATTATTTTTTTTATTTTTTTATTTATTTGCATGTCATGGAGCATTAAACACGTCACGGGGATGTTTTAATGCTATTCGTATGCTAAAAGTAGAAAATTTGATCGTGTTCACTTATTAGTATATACTCATATAAGTTATATTCCCTATGAAGATGATTTGTGCGGATATTTCTATCAATATTTTCCTGCATTTTTGAGTGAGACGCGTCCAAAAACAAGGAAATTTTGTTGAAGCGATCAATTTCAATAATAATACAATACTGATAACAACAACAATGTAAACTTTTTTTTAAAAAAATATTATAAAAAAAATTATGCACCATATTTTGGAAAATAAATTTTAAAAAATAATAATGACTCACTATTGAAAAAAAAATCTATCGGGAGGAAAAAAATAAAATAATAAAAATATAATAATAAATAATAATAATAAATAATAAATAATAATAAAATTATAAAATAATAATAATAATAATAATAAATTAATAATAATATAATAGTATAGTAGTATAATATAATAATAATAAATAGTATAGTAGTATTTTATTATAATAATAATAATAATAATAATATAATAGATGATTATTACCACACACGACACCTCTATGTGGTGGTGCAAAACAGAAATGATCGATGTTAGTAATGAAGTAAAACGCTTTTTATATACATACTTTCGTATTGGAGTTTCTTATTGTTATTGAACTGCTGCTCTATACAATTGTTCTTTATTTTTACTTTTTACTCGTTGTTGGTTTTGCTTGAAAGTTTATATTCTCCATATGGCACAACGAACGCACTATTACGATACTGATGCTGACAAGGTAACACAACAACTACCATCGGAAACGAACAACAATGCTGACCCTAACACGCTAACTTCGAAAGAATTTTATGCCGAATATCACGGTCACTCAATACCACATTTAAAATGCGTTTTAAATCAAATAAAATACAAGAACAGGTCATTGCCTAGACCAACTATTTATCTTGTAGGCGATTCAACCATGGATAATAAGTATTGGTTAGGTGGACGCGGTCGGAAAGCGTTGAATGGTTATGAAAACCTCTTTAAGACAATGAAGCCAGACATCTCGTACTTTGTTAACAAATATTGTAAACTTTCAGATTCAGTTAACGATCACATCTGTATAAATGCAGCTATCGAAGAGTCAACATTAAATGATCGCCCAGGTGAAACTTTAATGTCCCATGACAAGTTTGTTCGGGATCATATACAACCTGAAGATATTTTGATATGTAGTGTAGGTGGTAATGATATAGCATTAAAACCTACGTGTGGGACTATTTTCAACATTGCGTTGCTATTAAAGTTGAATACGTATGGCATGATTGATTCCGGCTGGTCAGTAGGACTAGGTCATTTTATAAAATTATTTAAAGATGAGACCACAAATTTTTTGATGAAAATATGTGCAAAGAATAAGCCAAAGTTAATTTTAGTCAATTGCATTTATTATTTGGATGAGAAAAAAGGTGATAGCTGGGCAGATGGTACATTGAATGCATTAGGGTACAATGATAATCCGGAAAAGCTACAACTATGCATTCGTAAAATATTTGAATGTGCCACAAGTAAAATTGAAATTGATGGCACAAAAGTTGTACCAGTGCCTATGTTTAAAATATTAAATGGAAAAAACACAGAAGACTATGTTGCAAGAGTTGAACCTAGTATACAAGGTGGGGAAAAATTAGGGAAAGCATTTGTTAAATATATTGAAGAAGCATGTGGCGGTAAACCACTTAACAAAAAAAGAAAACATGTAATCAAACCATTTATAATATCCGATGCAGCACAACAAACACTTATTAATTTAAATAAATATATTAGTGAGGGTATGCCAGCAACAACAAAGTATTTGGATACACACTCCGAATAGACTTACATCTCTATCATTTACATTTAAAATTTATGGTAAATTTATTTACCTTTGGGATTAATATTCATATTGAGAGCGAGGTATATACACATATGTAGAGATGTAGAGTAGTGTATATTTTATATAATACATATATTATATATTCGTGATAAAATGTAAAATGATACCAAGGTACTACTATATATACTTCGTATATTTAAAAGTAGAATCATACTATTCGTACAATATTATTTTGTATGCCTGCTTTGTTACCATGCTGTGCAATTGATACCGCCTCCTCCCGTATCCTTTGGCGATATACAGCATGCTGCATTGCCTCAAGTGCACAACGTTGTCCCATCTCCCGATTTCTAATTTTCATTGCGGCAATTGCTTCAGGTGTGACCTCTCTTATTAATATACTAATACTTTTTCTATTAATTGATTTCTTATTTATTCCATGATTAAAATTGTTGGCAGCAAAATTCTCCATCAAACTAACTTCTCCACGCTTTTGTGGTACTTTTACTGTGACATTCGTAGTATTTATGCCCAATCCCCGCACACCAAACATCAATGTTGCATCTGAAAACAATCGTAAGCTAACAATGGGTCTACGAAAAAGAAATTTATTATCAACGTGGGCACCTAATCTAGCACCTTTTTCTTCGTACAAATTTATAACCACTTGGTTAGGATTAAACGTTTTGTCATGAAAACATGGCATGTTTTTTACTTTGTCAACAAGGTCTGCTATTAACGTGTATTTGTGAATTGGATCGACATCATTGTACACCCCAAGAACTTCTTTGTTGCTTTGTTTCTTGCTATGACCATATGAATATCTGTAACCCAAAAATATTTTTTTTCGTTTCAACATTTTACAAGCCCTTGTGTCTAGTGTTTTTTCCAAATATGATAAAGCTTGTGAATTAGTATTTTGTTGTTCATGAAACATTGTACTGAAAAGGTTATCTACATAAGATTCTAAAGTACTTAAATATTGGTTGTCAAAATAATTCATGTATTGTGTTATACCAAAATATGTATTTGATTTGAAAAATAAATACTTCTTTTGCAGCACATTATTGTTCAATTTTGTTTCTTGTATTGTTGTTGTAATTCCTACTGCGCTGCTTGTTATAAGAAGATGTTTGTTTTCTTGGCAATATAACTTGTATTCATCGTTTGATAAATTTGTCCAATCCGAACCATCTTTCCATTTTTTATATATTTTTTCGTTATTTACAATTTCACACTTGACATGTAAAATTTTGTCATCGTCATTTGCTTCCCTATGGGTAGGACAAAACCATTTTGTTTCCTCCATATCAAAATCATCCGGCAAAGATCTATGCATACAATATATGTGCATAGCATTTGTACAATACTGTTGGGGTGTTGTATCAGATGCGTATTCACAAATTAACAAATTATTACACATATGGGAACTTTTCACTGTCTCTCCGTAACAAACTTGGCATACGGCTGCTTCAATATCTAAATTATATTGTTTATCTATTTCTTTTTGCATCTCTCGTTGTTTTCGAAGCTGGTCTGTTGCAATAGCGTTGGCGTGCTCTGTAGTTTTAGAAACAACTTTTTTATTGCCTTTGCTGCTTCCATTCACGCTTAAAATTTTAGCTACAGATTTTCTGATTTTTTTTCTCGCCATTGTGTATGCCTGGCGTTTTGCCCTTTTTAGGGGGGTTGTTATCTCCGTTTCCTCGACCTCGTCCTCCTCGCTGCTGCTGCTGCAGCTATCAGAGGCTGATAAATCCCGATTGGAAGATGTTTTTCTTGGCGTAAAATATTTATCAATGTGTTCTTCGTTTGCACCATGTCTATTGGTATCCTTCTCCATGTACATGTTTGACACTATTGTTGTAGTGAGAATAAATTTTTTATTTAGTGGAGAATCCTCCCATAAAACTCTAGAGGTACCATTACCGTACTGTTTAACGTAAAATGCTGGATACTTACCGTGATAATACTTATCAGATGATGGGTAATCTACCAAAACTGCATCACCCTTAACAAACATTGTATGACTAAACTATGTAAACAGGTGTGGCTGTATGTGTGTGTGTTTAATGTGTGTTTATATATACATGTATAGCATGCACTTGTCCCTTTTTTGGTTTTTAAGTCGGTAGTAGAAAGTATTCTTCTCTCTCTTCTCTGTTGTTGGTGGTGGTGTAATATAATATAATAATAAAAATAATAATAAATAATAATAAAAAATATAATAAATTAAAAAAATATTATAATAACTAAATAAAAAACACTATGATAATTGTACTTTAACTTATTATTATATTAAAAAAAGATCCAACTTTCACAGCAGAGTTTCTATCTTTTTTTATAAATAATAATACCTTAAACTAATAAATCCTAAACCCTCCTACCTTAACTTTAACCCCACCAAAGAAAAAGCACCGGATACTAATACTAATAACCACCGGGATTGGTGTGTCATGAAATTTTAATTATATTTTCATTCTATATTATATTTAATAATAATATTGTGTTGTATAAATAATATATAAATAAAATATAATAATATAATAATAAATAATAATAAATATAATAAATATAAATTTTTATTATTTTTAATAATAAATAATAAAAAAAAAAAAAAATATAATAAATAATAATTGTTGTACTTCTTTATTATTATTTCACTATTTAGCATGCACGTTCTTTGTATTTCATGCATCGGAACATGGTGGATAGCGCATTGATACAAACAGAAGCATATAATATACATAACTTTATACTTACAGCGTAATTGTTATTTGAATATTGAGTTAGTTTAATCTTTTCCTATTTGATTTATTGTAATTTACAACAGCAACATGTTTTCAATTATTGTTGGACGTACTGCAGGGAAAAAAATGGTTCAGTCCGTTATGAAGCCAAAATTTATGCTATTGAACAAAGCAACCTTTTCTTCACAATCATTTGATGATGTTGTTAGGGGTGCGTTGACCGATAATGGTATGGGTGGGCGCGCAGATGATATTTTGAAACATCTTGAGGAAGCAGCTGTTACCAGGGCTGATATTGCTTCAAAATTAAGTGAAAAAGACTGGAGTGATATTGGTGTTAAAGTTGGTGAACGAATTGTTTTGCAAAAAGCTATTTCAGATGCTGGTGCAACTACTGAAACGTTAAGAAGACAATACAGTCGTGGCGGTAAAGTTGGTACACACCATCAACGTTCTTTGTAATTTTGAAAAATGTTGAATTAATAACTTTAAAAGGACTACGGCAGCACAAAAATTTTCACAATATTTGTTCGTACTTTTTGACATTCTTTTGCAAGAATATTGTAGCAGATGAAACATAATATATGCAAAAAAATGATTTATAAAAATAAATAAAAAAAACAACGAACAACAACAACAAAAAGAATTTTTCCTTTTTTTTTTATTTTCATATTTGTAACCAAACAGATATATTTCTGAATGGTAATATAAAAACTACTCACGCGTAAAATCAGTAGTGGCAACATTACATGATTAAAAAATACTTCGTAATAAAAAGAAGTATATATATATATGAGTAAGAATTAAATATATATATATGTTAAATCAATGAGTAAGAATTAAGTATATATGTGTGTTAACTTATGATAGTATATTCTATGGCATATCATACGAGCATATGATACTCGTATGAAAATATTAATCTCACAGGGGATAAAACTTTATATTTTTATAAATTCATTAACTACATGATTAAGAAAATAATCTATACATTAATATATGCTAAGATATATTACATAACATTTTACAATTTAAAACCACTATGCATTGCAACAACACCATTTGTAAAATTACGATGTGTAACAAATTTAAAACCAGCGTGTTTGATCATATTTTCAAATGTTTGTTGGTCTGGAAATTTACGTATTGATTCAACTAAATATTGGTACGATTCTCTATCCTTTGTTACCATTTCTCCGACTGTTGGTATTACATTAAATGAATATGCATCGTAAAATTGTCGCAAAATATCATTTTCGACTCTGCTAAATTCAAGGCATAAAAATCTACCACCCGGTTTCAATACTCTATTTGCCTCTGACAATGCATTATCAACATTTGTAACATTACGTATACCAAATGCAATTGTATATGCATCAAATGTGTTATCATCAAACGGTAATTTTTCAGCATTACCTTCAACAAAATTCAAATTGTTTTTTACATCATAGCCACGTTTTATAGCACGATTTTCGCCTACACGTAACATTTCTGTATTTATATCACATACGATAATTTTATCCCCACTGCTTTTATTATCTTTATTGTCATTACTACCCCCAGTCTTCCCATCGTCACTATCACCACCACGTTTTTCAATTATTTCGCGTCGAGCTTTTTTACGTATCATATCATACATACGGAATGCAATATCTCCTGTGCCACCAGCAACATCAATGATTTGCATATTTGGTAATGGGTGCAACGTGTTCACAAACTCATCTTTCCAATATCTATGTAACGTACCAGACATTAAATCATTCATAACATCATAGTTATCCGCTACTGAGTCAAACACGTCACGCACTAAATCTTCTTTTTTATTTTTTTTAACATCCCGAAAACCGAAATGCGTCGTTTGTTCAATATTACTATTAGTATCCCTGTTCTCACTTTTTAAAGATTCATTATTCAAAGTCACCGTTGTGTGATATGACGAAAAAAGTGGCCTCGTGCAGTTTGTTGACGTTGTATTGTTGTTACGATATTTTATAAACGTCCTGCAATTATTAGTAGTAGTATTAAAACTACTAAAATGAATACGAGCACCACCACATAAAAAATGAATGTTTTTCAATGTTTTCTTCAACATGTTGTTTCAAATAAATAAACAGCCAGGTTGGTCTGTATATCTATATCTGTCTATCTATATATATATGTGTGTGTGTGTGTGTGTGCCTGTAGATATATATATATATATGATCCTTTGGACTGGCTTAACATTTTATGATTCCTCTCCTCTCCGTGAGGTTAGTGTTCTCAGTTCTCTCCAGCAATTTAATAATAATATAATATAATAATAATAAATAAAATAAATAAAAATAATAAATAAAATAATACAAAATAAAATAAGTAAAAAAAAAAAAAAATAATAATATTATTAATTTTTTATTATAATAATAATATTATTATTATATTAATATTAATAATTATTAATATTATATAATAATGTGTGTTATATAATAATATAATAATAATTAATTTTTAAATTGTATATTATTTATATTTATATTATTGTACAAATAATAATAATTTAATAATAATAATAATAATAATAATAAAAAATCAATAATTAATAATCCATTTTAATTTAGAAAAAACACTAAAAAAGGCCATTCTTCGGATAAAATGGGGACGATAGGGTAAGGGTGCACTATTAATTTTTTAAAATATACACGATACACGATTGGGTACATTTTGGGTGGTTGAGGCGAGAGACTATGGTAGAAGGCTGTAGTATGTCTTCCTATGTGTAGGGATTCTGGCTGGTGTGGCAATGCTGTGGTTTGCTGTCTTAAGTGTCTACCAGTCTATAACATGTATAATAAAATAAACAACTGAAAAAGTGGGAGGACACCCTGTTGTTTACAGTGTTCCAATATATATATTTACACAAGAAACAAACTGACTAAAGCAGAAACGTCAAAACAAAAGAAAGAAAATCAAAAGAAGGATTAAAAGAATCAACGAAGTTTTATATAATCTACTGCGGTGTTGAACATTCACGTGCACAGTGTTTAAAAAGAAGCTATCGAGACGATCAAGTATTTTTATATTATATACACGTTCGTAGAGAGAAGACTATTTGCAATCATCAGTAGTAGAACTATTTAATAGAACGAAAACGCTAACAAAATTTCATTTAAAATATGAGATTGGTGTTGTTGATGCTATTGCTGCAGTTTATTATATATGCTGTGTATGGATGGGGAGGTAGCGATAATAATGGCGCTCCAACAGATCCTGACGCCGTTTGCAAAAGTGAACAATCTGGACCAAACGCAAGGTTGACGAAAAACAAACGTGGATGTGATGGTGCGCGATGGAGTAGTGGTTCGTGGGCAGAAGAATATTGTCGTGGGAGTTCAAAGGTACAATCTGACGATGCATGGACAAAAGAAATGCAATGGTTTCGAAGATGTTGTACATGGACGAATAACCAATGCAAAGTAAAAACACCTCCCACTTGTCCCTTCAACGGTAACGGAGGTTCTGGAAAACATACCCAGGCAGGAGACTGTGTTATAACCAGTACTGTTACATGTTCCAAACAATCGATTAACCCAGTTAAAACCTCGTCTCCATTAGAGATTACAGGCAGAAAGAGTTTGACCAGAATATTTGTAGCAGATGGGGTGCATAAAGTGTTTGGCCTTTATACTTCTCTCTCTTTGATAAATATAAAAATAAGTGGAGTTAAAGGAGATCCAAAATACACTCAAAATTCAAACTGTGTAATTAATCTGGTGCGGCTAAATACTCCATTTAGCTACTATTTGAAACTTACCAATGTTGTAATTAGCGAAAATACAGTTGGTGCCGTGTGTGGGGGTCCGTTTTATTCCATTTCTATTGATATTAAAAATACAAATATTACAAACAATGTTTATTACAGAGATGGTGGTATTATTAACCTCAATGCTGGAACTCATGTACAAGATGGGCAGGGACATACCGACCATCTTAATATTGACTTTGAAAACACTATTATAGCATCAAATCGCTACCAGGGAAAAACGAACAGTGCAAATCACGCAGTTGTCCTGGGTGGTGAAACTACGTCAATATCGGCAAATAATCTTCAAATATATGGAAATACTGGAGGTATGAGAACTAAGTCGTTGAGAGTTAGGAATTCGTATATATCACCACCTGTAAATGATACTTGCCATATTCCGAATCAAAGTTCTTACGGAAAAATTACATCACGTGTGGCCATGACAAACACTAATTGTGAGGGGCAGGTATATCCCGGTTGCACCTTGTGTCCTGCTGGAACTTACAGCAACAGTGATGTTGGGAAAGCCACACAAGAGGAGACATGTGTCAATTGTGGTTACGGAAATTATTCCAGCCCTCCTGGTGGTGCAATTTCATGTATGACATGTGGCCGCAATATGTTTACCCCTGATCGCATACAATGTAAGGCTTGTGAAAATGGCAAAGTTGCCGCGCGTGGTTCTATTATATGTTATGACCTCGATAGTATGCTAAAACAATCAGAACGATTAGTGGGTAATATGAATGAAATAAGTGCACAACAAGGTAATATTATAAAAGCTGTTGCATTATCCAATGCAAAATCCAACGAAGTAAAGCAAAAAGCAAATGGTTTAATAGCAAAGTTATCATTGGATTGGGCAACCCAAGATGTTATCAATGAGGCACAAAAACTGCGCAATCAACTATCAGCCTTGCCAGAATACAATGTGACACATCATTGTGAACAAGAAAAAGAACGATTAGCGTATGGTGTTTTACGAACTGGTATTATTGTACCATCAGATGCAGAAATTGATAATAAATATTGTTTAAATGAAAATCGAAATCGGTTAATTAGCTCATTTTGTAATTTTCGACCTCGTTTTATAAAATTGTTGCAAGAAAAATTATATCCAAGACTGCCATCCACCCCAAAATATACGGGACGTGATTTATGGCCAAATATATGTTGCAAAAAAGATAATTTTCAAAGTCTAAAGACGTGCAATGACGCCTCAGGAAAGGTTCCACGTTCACATATTGTCCCGTTTGCATTGGCGCAAGGAGGAAATTTAACGGTTAAAAATGTGTATGGTGAAATTGTTGATATGTTGAAGAAAGACGGGTACTTGCAAACTGGTATGAAGAAAGTAGTGGATGGTATAAAAAATGGCGATAAATTAAAAGCCAAATTAAACAGTTTATTTGAAACGACATTGTTATGTGGCCCACGTGAATTTGGTTTGCCAACAAATGAAGCAATACGTTTGTGTGAATTATTTTATCCATACGAACATATGTTGGGCACTTATTACAATGAGGTAAACGCATTGTTGGAACCTTTGCAGAGGAGGCGACGAAGACGAATACTGGGAGTATGGTCACGTGTAACAAATAGTGTCACCGCTTTAATGAATAGTGCAAGTGCAATTGTATTTGGCGATGCTGATGCTGAAAATTTTGGCATGCAAAAATTACAAGATGAAATAGACATGCTAAAAAAGAATGATGCAGTGTTGGAGAAGAAAGATGCAATATCACACAATGAAATTCAAGATTTGAAACGGAAAGATGCAATATCACGCCATAAAATCCAACGCCTAGAAAAGAAAGATGCAATATCACGCCATAAAATTCAACGTCTAGAAAAGAAAGATGCAATCATACAATCTCAGGCGAACAAAACTAACACCTTTTTAGCCGTCTTAAAACGAAACGAGAAAAGGAAACGCCGATTAGGGAGTGCCTCACCACTTGCTGACGAATTATGCCCATTTGTTACCATGGGTGACAGGTCCACATATCGAAAAGATATTGATACATTGTGTGCGGGCTATGCACATATTGATTTAAATCACCCAGGCACAGTTGTAAATGTAGCTATTATGTTACCGTGGGACATCCCAGCAAAATTAATTCCTGAATTAAGAGAAAAAGCACGTTATGAAATATCAGACGACTGTCCAACACCAATGTTTACTGCAAACGATATTTCATTGCAAAATATTGACGGGGCAGATTTATTTATTGTTCAATTGGATGCTACATCGCCAAATGGGTATTTAAAAAAAGAATTGCCACAATGTGGTGCGGTAATTAATGCTGCATTAAAGCCGCATATACCAAAAACAACCATTGATGTTAAAATATGGCGCGACCATGAAGATTGCTGCAAGGATACAAAAGATTACAAAGTATGTAAAGAAATAGGGTGTTTACCTGCCGATGATCCAAATGGAATTGAACCAGTGAAAGACCAATGGACAAATTTACAAGTAGGTTATCATTATAAAGTAATTGGCACCACGTATACAGCAACATGTGATAACAAACCAAACAGCAACCCGTGTGGTAGTAATGCTAGAAGAAGAAACTTACTTCAAGACGTGTATGGGAATAGTGGGGAGAGACTTTAGTGGGTTATGCGTTATTATCTTGGATTATAGGGGATTTTAAAATTAATCATAATTAAAATTATTTAACATTTATATTACAATTTATAACACGCACTGAAAACGTTTAAATAATTTTCGGTATCATACGAAGTGTAGAAATTTTTAATTTTGAACCATCGTTTCATTCAAAAAAATTAAACTCTCAATAGATATACTCGTGAAAGTAGGTGGTATCCGTGCGGGCTGGAATCAACAGATGAATCTCAATAGGTTGATATTGGTATATTTGGCCATCATCAGGGTGATATGATACCACATTTTATTTACCAGCTTTATTAGTTACCCTATTAGCCAATCCACTTGTACTTTCTGCAGAATAGCCATAAAAATCAGACGGCTTGAAAACGGATCCCTTTATGTCTTTCTTTGCGCCATTTTCAAACTTATCGCCGTGGGATTCCACTTTACCATGCTTGTTATCATCTCCTGCTTTGGTCTCGATGGCCTTTTTTCTGTCACCACCGGCTTTATATAGATTCTTTTCTGAATAACATTCTGATTCCTGTGAACATGCTACAGCATAAAATCCCCATTTCTCGTAGTAATTATTGTACAAATGTACCTTTGCGTAGCGTACCCTTGGATGTCGTTGATTTGTTTTATAAAACCAATTGTGATGAATGGTTACCCGTGTATTTTTGGTTGCGGTATCCTCCACGCCCCAACCTATTAACATGACTTTATTATGATTGCTAAACTTGTTCCAAGAAACAGTTATATCTGTCGCACCCCCAGTTAAATCAATTAAACCATCACGGTAATTTGATAAAGAACAACGATGTATCCAAATTCGTTCGTACTGGCCATAGACTTGTATAGCATCATCACCACCTCCATCTCCATTGAAGCCAAGATGGGCAATAATTACATTATTACTAGATACCTTCAATCCATTTCCCCGAAGAGTAACACTACGCCCCCTTCCATCAATTGTAATATCACTATGCCGAATTTCAATGTAGCTGTTAAGTCTTATATCACCATCTATATCGAAACGTATCCAAGTTGGCCCATGTTGTTCAACGCAGTGTCTGAGACTTCCATGACCACTATCGCCATGATTTGTTACTTTACAAACTTTGCCACCTTTGCCACCAGTTGTTCTTTGACCAAACCCTACGAGTTCTGACAAAAGACCATGATATGGGTCACTTCGTTCATCGGTCATATCAAAGCTATTTCTGAATGAATTGCTATTAACACCTTGATGACTTTCACCAAAGGAATTACCATTAACACCTTGGTGATTTCCACCAAAGGAACTGCTATGAATGCCAGATCCATTCCATTGACCATCTTTCCAATAACCTACTTCATTGTTGTAATCCCCATCATCACTACTGTCAAATGAATTGCTATTATAATGACTAACTTTACGAAAACCGTTTGATATACAAGAAGCCCATGGTATTGAATATTTTGGATATTGGTTATTACACCTAGCAGTAACAGCTTTGTATGCAGACACACGTACGCCTTCAACCATTTCGTCTACAATTGATCTTGGGCCCTTAGCTACCAAACTGCCCAACTGTTCATCAAAATTATTATAAACTTGATCATTTCTTCTACACACTGGTACTCTACCACACCCAGGGTTTTTCATGTTTAATATATATTTTTTTACCGTACCCTCTCCACAACTAACATATGGTGTTCGCGGACAAGCATTTGGTGGTGGCTCCAGAAGGCAACGTGTCGGTACACCACCACATTCCGGTTGGTTCAAGTTCGGAACTTTAAAGACTCTGTATCCAGATGCGGTATCACACATTCGCATTGCATATTGTGGGCAGCTGGTATGCAATTGTACTCTGCGTAATCTTCGTAATCTTCCCTCCACAACACTGTTGCTAAAAACGGCAACAAAGCATAATAATATAAAAATTTTGTTCATCTTTTTACAATACCGTTTGTTTATCTTCTCTTACTCTTTTGTAATTTATAAATAAGCTTTTGGTATATTATATCCTGTATCTATACTCATATTTTTGTTATACCGATAGTACATATCTTCAATAAGCTATACGTTTATATGTTTATAACCAGCAGGTATACGTATTATTAATACCGATATTCGATATTGCATTTTTTCCATAGTGTGATGGTTTTTTAAATAATTAATTATTTTCAGCATAATATCATTTTGTTGTTTTTTTGTTGAATACATTGAACTAGAATTTAGCGCTGCTGAAATAATAAAAATAATATTATAATAGATACGCGGGCTAGGGGCTAGGCCGTTTGATATTCCTGGCTTACCTCACCTTCATACTCATGACTCATGACGCTTCTCTTTCTTTTATTTTTATGTTTTCTTAGATTATTAGTATAATATGTTCCTAGTTAGTAGTATATGTATTGTATTGTTATATGTTTTAATTATATGTATATTTATTATTATGTTATGTTAAAATCACTTAACAACCCTGTAGATATGTCCGTTGTACGTTCTTTTGATCTGTTTGATTCATTAACCAACGCATTAGCAATAATCGACATTACCTCATTTTGCGCAACTATTTTATCTTGATTAAATAAAGGATTATATAATAAACGAATACTGTAAAATGTTGTGATTTGTCTTGAATTTATACACGTGCATATATATATAATTCATCCAACGACAAATTCCATATTGTTTCTCAATCTCGAACTGAAAACATCCCAAGTGTAAATATTGAAAACATGCAAGAACATCCACTTTCAGTGACACCAACATTTGTTTCAAGCTTATTGTTTTGACGAATAATTATTGTATTAGAATTGATTTCGTTATTTTATATATTCCAAGTCCAGGCTTGATGGTCATCCATTTCATCATACCAACCTTGGCAGTTCGTCTTGTGTGGGCCCAGGTAGAAAGGATGGCCACTTCGAACTTGATCGTCATTCATTTATGAAAAGAATCAGGCCATCCCCATCCACCAACTTGGTGGTCATTCATTTCATCATACCAACCTTGGCCGTTCATCTTTTGAGGACCAACGTGGGAAGGCTGATCTCCCCATCCAACTTGGTGGTCATTCATTTCATCATACCAACCTTGGCCGTTTGGTCTTTGAGGACCAACGTGGGAAGGCTGATCTCCCCATCCAACTTGGTGGTCATTCATTTCATCATACCAACCTTGGCCGTTCATCTTTTGAGGACCAACGTGGGAAGGTTGACCCCATCCAACTTGGTGGTCATTCATTTCATCATACCAACCTTGGCCGTTTGGTCTTTGAGGACCGACGTGGGAAGGCTGATCTCCCCATCCAACTTGGTGGTCATTCATTTCATCATACCAACCTTGGCCGTTCATCTTTTGAGGACCAACGTGGGAAGGTTGACCCCATCCAACTTGGTGGTCATTCATTTCATCATACCAACCTTGGCCGTTTGGTCTTTGAGGACCGACGTGGGAAGGCTGATCTCCCCATCCAACTTGGTGGTCATTCATTTCATCATACCAACCTTGGCCGTTCATCTTTTGAGGACCAACGTGGGAAGGCTGACCCCATCCAACTTGGTGGTCATTCATTTCATCTGCCTTAAAATTCCATAAATAACCATCATTCCAGTCTTTTTGACGCTTCGCAAACTGTTTCTTTGCTGATTTGAATGTGACCAGTCTTCTGTTTGACCTGTTCTTGATTTGTCTTTTTGAAAAAAGCGATCGCTTTGTTGGTTCCCTACGTAAGCTTCTACGACCATAAAGTCTTGCTTCCGAAGATACAAAAACGGCTAAAACGCTAACAAGTATCACTAAAAATTTGCTTAACATGTTTGTATGTTATTTTTTATTAAAGTAAATGAACTATTGTTTCTGTTATTTGTGGTAGTAATGCACTTCCGGTATCTATTGATATAAATCAACAGTCGCCACGTGCCGTGTGCCGTAAAGAAAAAAAGAAAAAAGAAGTTCAAGAATGATGATTTTGAATCTTGATGACGTCATCATCATGGAGAATATTTATCCTCCCCATTTGTATCCCGAATGGCCTTTTTGCCAAAATTATTGGATTATTTCCAAATTTCCCTTAAAATATCTATGAGCGAGGCACAAACGAAAACATATATAAACTGTTTGTACTTCAAAAAAAGTGTGATACGGCTTACGCTATTTTAAGGACCATTTAGAAAAAACACTAAAAAAGGCCATTCGGCATAAAATGGGGATGAAGTATGAAGTTTATACTGTATATGTGTGCTGAAACAATTATATTATTATAAAAAGGTGGATTACGGAGTTTTGAGTTTTGAGCCTCTGTGAAAAAAATCTTTCGTGGTTTTTAAGGGGTATTTCTTTTGAATAATATCAAATTACAATAAATTTATACTTAAAAGGGAAATTGGTTTATTACATACTTCATTTGACCTACTTATCCTTAATATATATATAGAGAGAGAGAGAGACTATATATTTACAAATCGGGTTTTAGCAAACTATAGCATTGAAATAGCATTAAATTAGTGTAAAATGTTATTAAATCGTTTTTTAATAATTTTATTATTATATTGGATTAAATTTATTTAAATTTACATACTGTGCTACTATATGATTAAATCTGTTTTAACATTTAGTACAAATTACACTACTAATTTAATGCTATTTCTATTTAGTTTAAAAATATTATTTTTTTTTGTCTCGCGCACTCTAACTCTCTCGGGCTGTCTGTCCTCCCGTGTGGTGGTTGCAAGAAGCATCTGTATAAATACACCACACTATGAAACTTTTTTTTTTATATATAAATGTGCTATATTATTAATTAATTATTCAAAATTTTATACTATTCAATAATATAATACGACGATAATAAAAATACGATGTACTCCCATGCTCCTCGTGTATTGGCTTTCTTGTTTTGCAGAGGTATGTATATACGTATACATATACATGTATGCACGAGATAACTATGTGCAAATTTTGAGTGTAGATTTTTAATGTACGAAGTAGAATTTATTATATAATTATGTGTAGATTTTTGATATACAAAGGGGAGTTAATTTATTTGGGGGATATACTTACGAGACCGGAGCACTCGTTGCTAACGCAAGCAAGAAGGGCATATACGTATACACCAGGTGCCGATGCGAGTGTAAACTATTGTCCTGAAAAACATGTGAAACGGAATCACGCAATCAATGCAGATGGTTTTGGTGTTGGTTATTTCAACACGGAGATCAGGCCAGAAGGTGCTTTGTTTAAAAGTACAACTCCCGCTTGGTCAAATAATAATTTGATTGAGCTTTCTGAAGTAACGTTATGCAACGTTTGTTTTGCGCATATTAGGGCTGCCTCTGCTGGTATGCCTTTATCCGAATTTAACTGCCACCCTTTTCGTCACGGTAAATTCATGTGGATGCATAATGGTGGCATTGCACATTATAGCTCTATTAAACGCTTGCTACTTGCTGCACTTCCTCGAAATGTATATAAAAATATTCAAGGTACGACAGACTCTGAAGTCAGTTTTGGCATTTTCATGTCTCAATTTCCTGACCAAGGTATACATGGACCAGGTGCACAATATACCAAAAATAAAAAATATTACACACCAAAACAAATAGAAGTTGCCATGAGAAATACTGTAGTGACAATCATGGAAGCACATAAACGGCATGGATATACAAAACAAGAAGCTGCGTCATCATTAAATTTTGCATGTACTGATGGTGAGACAATTGTTGCTCTACGTTGTCGCACTCATGATTCTCAAGATCCACCAACATTATATTATGCTTGTAGTGACGAAGAATTTACATTACAAGGTAGCAGCAGCAAAAATGCTGCAATAACGCCACCAAAGCGTAGACAAAGAGCAGGCAGACGACCAATAACACCACGAACATCAAATTTAAGAAAACAAATCACTTTATCTTCCGGCAGTGATGATTGTTGCTCAACGTTTATCATTGCTTCTGAACCTCTGGATTATGTTGATACGAAATGGCATTTAGTTCCAAAAGACACTATGGTAGTTGTTGCAAATAATACGTTGCAGTTAATGTAAGGACACCTTTTCAACCTATTTTTTTTTTTTTTAGTTTTTCTTTTTTTTTTTTTCCGTTTGCGTCTCTAACTCATAACTCTATCGTACCCTATGATCAACAGTCCACTACGATTACCAAATTACGATGATATTGGAGAAATTGTATTAACACCTGCATTTACTGCATTTGATGAAAGTTCTGCTCCAAATTTTGAAAAGAATGATAAACCTTTTTCATTGTCAGGATGTAATACTGGATACAATTGCAAAAATAATCAAGCAGGAACTGTACCGTCTAAACGTAATCAATCGTTGCGAAGGAAAGCTAGTTTCCGTCCAGTTTCATCTAATAAATGCGATTTACAACTTGGTTGTAAGAATAACCTTCAAAATGTAAATGATCACAAAAATATTTTTCGTACGTTAGCTCGTACTCCTAGGCAAACATTATCTCGAGGTAATTATATTAATAAAAATTGCAACGCACGTAACAATGAGATTCTTGAAATCAAAGAGCACAAAAATGAAATTATTCAACAATCATCGCCATCATCAAAAATAGGAAAAAAGTTAACAGCAACGAAAGAAAGTGGTCATGAGGAAGTGGCAGCGTCATCTTCAGCAACATTACATGATTATTCGTCTCTGTTCTCAAACCAATACATTCATACATTTATTATGTGTGCCATATCCTTTTCTATTGGTATGATGATTCATCAACGAAAGGCGTAAATATATGTACTTATATTTTTGTGCGCGCGAATGTTGATTTGTTTATTTACTCAAATGGTAATTCTTACTCTCCAAAAGAACGCGTATAATAGCTGAAGAGGTAAAAATATACTATGATATACAATTTGTTGTATGATATGACGTATGATATGATGACTCTTACGTGTATTATTTCGATGAAGATCGCTTTAATATATTAATTGTCTTCTTATCATAGTTCTTCGTATATTAAGTTTTAAAAAAGTTTAATTTTAATAAAAAAGCTTTTTCAATCAAAATAGTTTTCTTTGAATTAAAAATACGCACAATACACACATAAATATCAAAAACTAAAGAGTTACATATGCATACTCCCGGTGTAAATATTTTATATATACTTTAATTCTTACTCATTGATTTAATAAAATTTTACTCCCTGTAAATAATATACTATATATACTTAATTCTTACTCATTGATTTAATAAAATTTTACTCCCTGTAAATAATATATATGTATATAAATGACATTCATTCTCTCATTCCTTCCATCACACTTTCTCTCTCAAAGTCTAGTATTCGTAGCTGGTGTTGTCATCGTCATCACCATCTGATTTATGGTTTATTCTTCTGTCATTCCTTTTCATTCGTAATGCAATTGAATCTTTAACGTCGTCCATTAGTATGCTATCAAGTATATATATCAATTTTACTCATTTCAATTTTAAATAAAATTTTTATGCCTGTGATTAATATTCATCTCGTAATACCAAAATAGTAAGTTACTCTATTGATATCATATACGAAATATAATATAATATCATATTATCATATGGAATCTTACTCATTAATTTTTATCACACAGATATAAAAATAAAATTTTATTTAAATATCTGGGTGATAAATAATATATATGTGTGTGATATATAATTGATACCATGGTACGCGTATAATATAATATTTTTTTTAATTTATAACGGTATGATAAATGTGTCGTAAAACTTTTAATGATACAATACTTCTCTATTTATGTAATGGTATGATACATGTGATACTGTGTGATAACTTGTATCATATATATACAAAAGTTAAATCATATTCTTATCATATCATACAATATAAACAACTCGTATCTGCATATTCATTTATTATGCGCGTGGTTATCTTGAATTAATTCGCAATGATCCCTATTACTACGAGTTAGACATATTAAATCTTCATAGTATCTTTTGACTGGCCCGTTTGCTTTTTCCCATTGTTCTGTTACATTCCCTCTGATATCATATAATGTTTGCAATGCTTGTGCTTGGATAGGTGCACTAACAGGCAAAACATCAATTACGTCTAATGTATCATCCCATTCATCCATTTTATAGTACGCAAAATGTGCAACTTTTGAGATAAAATAGCGTTGGACGTTCCATTTAAATTGATGTTGGGACATCTGCTCTTTGTTTGGACCAAACCATACTATCTTAAACATTTGTGTTAAAATATAGTAAACATTAATTTTATTAGCAACGTCGCTTGGTGTAATGGGCGTTGATGTACTTCCAGTTGTAGTTGGTTTCCATCCTTGTACACCAGCTTTTGCTAAATAATTTGTTTGCTCTATATTTTGTAGCACCCGATCGTTCAATACAAAATCTAATAAAGCTTTACTATATGTGTCATGATTTTTTAATATGTTTGCAAAAAATAGCGGGTAAGTTGGATCATATCCACTCATATACTTTACCATAAAAGGCAACTTCATCTTACCGCCATCTGCTGTATTGGTACTTGTTGGAAAATAATACTGGTCATGAAAAAATCTTTTAAATGTACCTAATGCTTGGTCAATGTATGCAGGTGCAACGATTGTAACTGGTGCATCGCTGGATTCACTTGCAGAGCCAGTTGGAAAACGATGTGATATGATATGCCCACCAATAAAATTCAATGCATTTCGTGTATTAGTAAATAAGTTGCGCAACAGCATGTGTTCTAAACCGTATACGCACGAATACCCATCGCCACATTCTAATCCTCTTGTCGTTAAGCCTTTGCGAAGTCGGTATACTAAATCAAATCTATCGTTTGAATACTTAATCGGATCATTCGTCAAATCGTATCGGCGCGCCAACGGATCTTGCTCGTCTGTATCACCATCAGTAGCAAATGCATATTTTTTCGTTTCAACTAACTTTGCAATATTTTTTAACACCGGAAGTTCAATTCCTTGATGCTCATCCGGGACAACGGTATAACCATATTGAATAGCTATTTTATCATAACCACCAACGGTGTTTGCACCTGGGAAGTAATTATCTTGGTTTTGTTTTGCTGGATCAGATGCAATATTAGCTGCAACGTAATCCATTATACTTGCAGTAATGCCATTTTCATCTGTATATGACTTGTTATTTAATTGATTAAATGGAATAGAAGAACTGCCTTTAAAATTATGTCTTAATCCAAGCGTGTGGCCTACTTCATGTGTTGTGACGTCTGCTAAACCATTCCCAATTACATGGTCTGGTACCTCATTTTGACCAAAACTTAATCCCAACAAGCTCCTGCTTTCCATTAATGAATTCAAACGGCCGCATCCATGACGTGAATCAATGTGAGAATGAGCATGATTGTGATTATGGTGGTGGTGGTGGTGGTGGTGGTGGTGGTCATGATCATCATCTTTACCATCCTTTGACGTCTTTCTTGCCGGCGTTTTTCCATGACTATTATAATTCCTACGACGGCGAGCTTTACTGCTAGTATCAATATTATGTGTACCAATTTCCGTTGTAAATGCTTTAACCCACTCCTGTGCAAAACCAATATCAGCATCAATAATTTCACCACTTCTAGGATCAGAGATGGATGGGCCAACACTAAATACGTATTCTCGTGAAATGGCAAATGATATTGTAGCGTAGCGTATATCCCCAGCAGTATAGTCTTTTGGCCAATCCTTTGAACCAGGCAAAACAGCTCTTGGAGTATTTTTAAAACCAATAGCTTCAAACGCTTTTTTCCACGCCGTTACACCTTTTGCAACATATTTTCTCCATCTTTCAGGCACGCTTGGATCAATGTAATAAACAATCGGTTTAATTGGCTCACATAAATTGTTTGAGTCACAGTTAGTAGATTTTTCTAACCTCCATCGATTGATTAAACGTACGTCGGTGTCAATTCTGCGAGATGGGCGAACATCGTTGCGCTTTGGATGTTCACCCAAATCTGTATAATGGGTTGTAAAGTAACCAACGCGCGGGTCTGCTTGGCGCCCTACCATCGGAATTTTTGGCAACTTTGCCAAGGATACCATGATACCTACATCTTCGTCATCGTTTTCATTCGATATAGCTGCAGCACTTTCAATGATAAAATTAATATTACTAGGAAAATTACTCACTTTAACTAAACGATGAAGTGTTAAATCCTGTGGTAAATGTACACCAAAAACTTCTGTTTCTACAAATGCTTGTGCGTCAAATACGTAGGAAGGATCTTTATTTGTTTCACTTTTTTCTTGATTTGAAAATTGATCAACAATTGGAAATTCACCCAACCATCTATCTACCGCGCCTTCTTCTAGCAATTGCTTGAGCTGTTGATCAGATGTACGTAAGTTCAGTTGCTTTTCATACAACTCAATTTTTTGTAAATCTTCACTTAATTTAAAGTACCAAACAGGATTGTTTCCATCAAATTGAGTGTGCAACATTGGGTCATATCCTTGTGATCGTGTGACTAAATCAGAGCGAACGAATAGGTTTTCGTCTCCTAGTGCACTTTCATAAACTTCAAAGTATATCCCATATGCCCGGTCCGATTTAGTTGTGTAAACATTCATAATACCGTCCGTAGCAACATGTTGTTTAAAATCAGTTAATTTTGTATATGTTGGTGGTTGACCAAACTGCTTCATTAAGACTTTTGCAACGGTACTTAAATCTTGTTCAGTATCACCTGTGATGCCTTTAAATTTCGAAGAGCCTGTGTTGCTGGAGGAACTATTTGACAGTACAATCAATTGCCCAAAAGAAATAGCAACCATAGCTACCATAAACGCAGCCAAACACCCATATGGTGAACATAAAAATTGTTTAATTTTACTATATTTACGACCTCTATTTCTTGAAGAAGAAGTTGATGAAGAATCAATGTTCAACGATTCAAACTCAGACGTATTTCCTTCTGAATACATGTTTTTTTAAAAAAATGTTTTCTGACCTCGTATCTACAACAGTACCATACCCATTTAAAAAAGGCACATAAAAAACCAACTGCTTCATCCCCGCTTCATCAAGAGGTTCACCAAAAAGGAAGATTCTCCACATTGTATTATTATATTAATAATAAAATATTATTATTATAAAATAATAAATAATTAAAATAAAATAATATATATAGCAGCACTATTTGAAACTATATAATAAATAAATAATATAAATAATAATAAATATTATATAATTGAAATAATTATAATAAATTATAAATAATAAAATAATAAAAAAATAATAATAATAATAATATTATTCATTTTTTATTATAATAATAATATAATAATAATATATAATAATATAATAATTATTATTGCCAATGATGATGTGTTAAAAATAATAAATAACACTAATAACAATGGTAAAAATAATATAGCTCATAATAATTATTATTATTATTATTAATTTCAATTATTCTAAAATTAATTTATTTTTTTTTTATTATTTTTTTTTATAAAAATATAATAATACTTACACAGGGTGATGTTGGCTACTATGCGTTGTTACTTTGACGAATTGAATATACTACATATATACATCATATGTATATCTAAACACGCACATATATTATATAGTGCACTGCATTGAAGAAAGAACGAAAGGATGGAGATGGTATGGCAAACGGTGCTTTTGATAGTTGGGATATTGTTCGTTGGTGGTTGCAACGGGGTATCGCCTCCTGACTTACAATTTGAAGTATTTGAAGACTCACTTAATTCGATGGCACAGGCGTATTTGCCGCGTTTGAAATATAACGCTGTTATACCTGGTTATACAACCACAACAGTAAAAAAGCTGCTTCCTGGGGCATATGAAAGATGTCCGGACTGCAACATAACAAGTTTTGTAACCTTTGTTGCTGCCCCTACAATATTGTTAATGGAAACTGGTGAAAACCATATCAAAATACGAAACGCTTTGATTAATTTAACTGCAGTCAACGCAAACGGAGATTATTATAATTTGCTTTTGCTTGATTTAAATGGTACTGCTAGCGCTGATTTTGGAAAAGAAGCCGTGGAAGGGAGCATCCCTGTAAGTGTCCAAGTTTTGAATACCTCGTCTGTTTTACTAGCGTCGTACATTGGTGATTTGCCAATATCTCGAGGTGGGGTTTTGGATAAAATTGTAAATGCAATAGCAAAAGGTATTATTGTACCAAAATTTAATAAAAACTTTCCTGGGATTCCTTTGCCTCACGTGGAAGGTGCATCGCTAACAAATATTAGTGTCAATAATTTGAAAAACAATAGGTTAACAATTACAGGTGATGTTAAGTTTGCTGCAGATGTGGGAGATATTGACGATCATTACGATGGTGAGGATGCGGCGGCCTTATCATTGTTACAATCACGAGTGCTGTTAGAAACTTACGGGAATGGAATGAATATGAAAATTGGAGAAAATGCATTGGAAAAATCAGCAAATAAATTTGCTCCCACGCTCAAATCAACCATTAATAATGTTAAATTACCAAGTTTCAGTGGTAAAGGAAGTGTTGATGGCGTTACATTTCAGTATAGTGTTGATGAAATAGCAATAGAAGATTTTTCTTTTTCGTCTATATCATCAGTTCAATTTCAAGAAGGCGACGGACCGGTTTTACAACTCTCTGGGATAACGATGTCTATTCCAAGTACGCCATTTACAATTAAAAAACACATGTATGTAACATGGCTCTCGTGCGATGGAACACTTACAGCATCGCTTAACGATGCGTCGGTGAATGTTGTTGTAAATATTACAAAATTATCGACGAATGGGGCACCAAGTATCCATCCTAAATCAAGTTGGGATTGGGGATCTTTGTCTGTAAATCATAAATTTAGCGGTACATTATGCCAATGGGCATCAACATTTGCTTCCTATTTTGATGGTGATGTCAACAGTCAAATTACAAAAATGATGAAATCAATCATTCCGACGCAAACTGATACAATCATAGCAAAGTATAGTGCAAATGTAGTAAATCAACTAACACCAAATAAATTCCCATTCGATAAAGATGTTGATTTAGACATGTCCTTACAACAAAATCCAATCACATCTGATAATGATTTAGGATTTCAATTTGTTGGGAAGTTCACCCATGTTGTCTGAATTATATCGAATTGGTGTTTTAAAAGAAACGTTGTAAAAAAAATTTTATACGTACATATATATATTAATATTATATATCTTCTTTATAAAATTTTATTTATAACTTAATGAGTAAGAATTAATTATATTATACACTTGAGTAAGAATTAGTTTATATATATACAGGGGAACAACAAAAGTGGTAGGGAGAAGGAGAGAAAAATGGACGGAGGAAATGAGATAGGGAGGGAAATAGAACGGGAAAGGGAACGAGGGAATGGCAAAAATGGCCGTGAGAAGAGGAGAAAAAAGGAAAGAAAAAGCAAAATGGAAAAGAAAAAAAATGAAAGAAAAAGTGATAGCATACTAATGGACGACGATAAAGATTCAATTGCATTACGAATGAAAAGGAATGACAGAAGAATAAACCAACAATCAGATGGTGATGACGATGACAACACCAGCTACGAATACTAGACTTTGAGAGAGAAAGTGTGATGGAAGGATCGAGAGAACGAATGTCATTTATATATATATATATTATTTACAGGGAGTAAAATTTTATTAAATCAATGAGTAAGAATTAAGTATATATATTTAAATATATTCATATCATACACAATAAATGAGTAAGAATATTCATACACACTTATATATAAGTTACTCTCTCTCTCTCTCTCTCTCTCTCTCTCTCTCCCTTGCCCTTAAATACTCAATTTTCTTCCTCGTCATCATCATCAACATCATTCACGTCTTTCCATATTGCATATAATTCATCGCCTTCACTTACAGCATCTGTTACCAAGGTGTTTTTATCTAAGATACTACCGTCACCTAATTGAATATCGACAATTATATTTTTTTTTGCAAAATAATATACGTCACTATTTTGACTAACAGCAATGTTTGCATTTTTGATCATCGAAGATACGTAACCTATATCACTTACACCAACAACTAATGGTTCTATATCGGCATTGTTATTATTCTTGTTATGTCGGACATTGTCTGGCGATTTGTCACTTGTATTATCATCGCTTATCTCATTATCAACTATGTTCGGGTTGATAAAAAAGATTTTGCCCCAAACTGCATGTAATACTTCATCATCCTCCATTAACTTTTCTGTTACTAGTTGGTCGTGGTATTCCAATAACGTCATGCCATTTGCTTTGCGTAAATCAACTATCATATCGTCACGATCTTTCAGCTGATTATGTTGCAACCCTAAATTTCTTGCTGCATATACTAAATTCCGTATTTTAGCATTATGGTATAGCGCCACAAAATATTGTATAGTATCAGTTGCTTGAATTGTATAACGAAATCCCCATACCACATTAACAACTTCACTTTTTGTTAGTAACTTATTTGCGATATCATCTGGAAATAATGTTGCTCCATCCAATTGTAGCTCAACAATGGATGTACGCTTCGAGGCTAACTGTCCTTCCACCGCATCCATAATGCTATCTGCTAAATCTGAAACATAACCATTTGGTTTTAGCAGGACATCCATGACTAAACCACGTCCCATGTTAATTTTATATACTTCGTCCTTTGGTGGTGGTGGCGAGTTTACTTGCTCCCCGTTTGCTTTTACTTCCACTGAAGGCAGTGTGTCATCATGGTCACCAAGTCCGTTTTTCCATTTGCATATTATTATATCATTTGCATCTAACACATCCCCAACTAAATCATCTTCAAATAGTAATGCATCGTTTACATATAATTCTGTTACAACATCTTTACTCGTATCTTTTATTTGCTTTTTAATAATTCGATGTTTTCTAGAACGTTTATTAATTTGATCAATTAAATTTTGTATACTTTTAGATGTTGAAAATGGGATCATTAATTGCACGTCTTTTGTCGCTTGTACCTTTAAACGAATTTTGTCATTGGCTCCCTTTGATGATGCAGCATTTACAAATCTAACAGTACCACTATCAGTAAAAATCAATAAAACTCCGATGAAATAACAAATATTAACACAGAAGAAGAACCGACATATTGAATTGTATCTCGTTCGCACCATATGATGCTTCATTTTTATTTCTTGTTTTCAAAAAAACAGATGCGCTATACAAATACGCTGCCCCGTCCGTACATAAAACAATCGCTTCAATCGATCATTGTTGTATTCTCTGCAAATGAAGGATGTGAACATCAGAGTATATATGCGTTTATTCACATTATTATATTTATTTTTTTAATATTATTAATTATTATATTAATTTATTATATTAATTTATTTTACTTATATTTCACTTATATTATATTATAATTATTTTGGCCATTATTACTGACTGTGTATTTATTATTTATATTATTAAATAACTATATTGGCCATCATTAATATTATAATAACACTATTAAAGTACCATATATTTCGTTATAGCCTTCTTATAATCATCGGCCATATTATATATATATAGATTTATACACATATATATTATACCCTACCTATTTTGTATACAGTAAATGTATTGCAGTGCAAGTGATTTAACATGTCGTCGGGCTGTTGTTAATGCTATTCGCCTGCTAAAAGTAGAAACTTTGATCGTGTCAAGGCACACGGAATTCCAAAAATGCAGGAAAATATTGATAGAAATATCCGCACAAAACATCTTGATAGGGAATGTAACTTATATTGGTATATACTAATAAGTACAAACAATCAAAATTTCTACTTTTAGCAGGCGAATAGTATTCACAACACCCCGACGACATAGTTAATCACTTGTACTGCTATTGTATTATAATAATTATATATTTTATTGGCCATATTATATGTGTATACTGTACGTATTTATTATTACAGAGTATTATTATAAATACCGTATTTTGTTACACACAGGAAATGTATTATATTTTTTATTATATTTTTTGTATAAGTTGTATATAGTGTTCTCTATAATTTAATATACTGATGTGTATTGCAATCATTTCTTCTCGTGAATTGGTATGTACGCATATGCACGTGTGTGCGAGAAACAAACAGGGTGCATGATAAATGTTTATTGATATGTATGCGAGCGAAGATGGGGAAACATAAACGGAAGGTCAATGTGTACGAAAAGTATGGGGATAAAGATTACAAGGGGTTCTTACCAAATGTATATGCCAAAGATTTTACACCTGAATTTTCATTGACAAAGGCGAGATTACCAAAACGTATACAACGATCGTTGTATGATTTTTTATGTTGTAGACCTGATTTTGATGCACCCTCGCCGATTACGCATAATGTATATTTAGGTGATGAAGATGATGCGAGCAATGTACAAAAATTACAAACATTAGGTATAAGTTACATTGTAAATGCTACGATGAAAGAACCAAAATATCCAGATTTGTTTCAATATTGCAATGTGCCCATTCATGATGATCCAAGCCAGGATTTAGCAAAGCATTTTGAAAAGGTTTGTAAATGGATGCGAAAAATTATCTTAGATAATGTTCATGAGAATAAAATCTTAATTCATTGTAAAGCTGGCGTCTCCAGATCCGTATCGCTTTGTGCAGCATATTTAATTTTGGTTGAAGGAATCCAACTTCATGCCGCTGTTGAATGGATACAAAACCAACGGCCAATTATTGCACCTAATGATGGGTTCAAATTGCAACTTGCAAAATTTGAAGTGAAAATATTTTTATCATCAAGTATAGTTAGATCCAATAAAAAAAGGTGGTCCAATTATGATTTAAATAAATTAAAACAAAAATGGAAATCTATAGAAATGCCAGCAGGTTCACCAAATATTCCAAAACCATGTTGTGCAATAATGTAAAAACACAATATATTGAGAGAGAAAGATGGCATTTTTAACTTTAAGTTGTATAAAGGTATCTCTGAGATATATATAGAAGTATATAAAAAAATACATTCACTAGTTTTTGAGTAAGATAACATGTTTTTGAGTAAGATAACATGGTACACTCGTAAAGATATACGATAATATATTATAATACTTTTAAGATTCTTAGCTTTTATTAAAACGGTAGAAAAAACGTGTGTGTGTGTGTGTGTATGTGTGTGCATCTACTTTGAGCACAATTTTTACTTTAAAATTGGCATACTGGCACTTACTTTCGTGCCTTTCTCTACCATATTTTCTGGCCAATTGGTTGTTACACTTTTAATTTGAGTGAAGAAGTCAACGCCTTGTTTACCGTAGAAATGCGAGGAGCCTCTGAAACTTCCACGAGACCCAGTCCAACTGAACATTGGTAGTGGAACTGGGATTGGTACATTGATTCCAACTTGCCCGCAATCGATTTCATATTGGTACTTCCTTGCCGCTGCGCCACTGCCTGTGAACAATGCGCAACCATTGCCATATGGGTTAGAATTTGTTATTTTAATAGCTTCATCCAACGTATCAACTTCCACACATAAAAGGACTGGGCCAAATATTTCTTCCTGGTAACATTCGAATTCTTTCAAATTATCTTTTGGTAATTTCATCAATGTTGGACCAATATAATTTCCAGATTCATTACTTTTCACTTTAATATTTCTTCCATCCAATATCACCTCTGCACCTTTTTCTTCACCTTCGCCAATTAAACGATGAATGCGATCATAACTCTCTTTGCTAATCACAGGACCAAGATCAGATTCTGGGTCCATACCATTTCCTACCTTTAATGCCGCTGTTTTTTCTTTCAAGTCTTCAATAAATGAACTTGCCTCTCCAATAAATAAACATGTTGAAAGTGCCATGCAACGTTGTCCTGCTGCACCAAATGCAGCGCCGATTATAGCGTTTAAACAGCCCTCCTTGTCGGCGTCTGGAAGGACACTTGCGTGGTTTTTGGCACCCATATTTGCCTGCACGCGTTTTCCTTGTTTTGTTCCGCGTTCATGAATATATTCTCCAGCTTGATTGGAACCAACAAATGAAATGGCACGTATATCTTCATTATCACATATAAAGTTCACTGTATCTACACTGCCATGTACAACGTTTAACACGCCATCTGGTAATCCAGCTTCTTTGAATAACTCTGCCATAATAGAAAACGCAGTAGGAGTTTTTTCTGAAGGTTTCATTACGTAGGTGTTGCCTGTTACCAACGCAACTGGCAAGGACCAAAGTGGGATCATTGCTGGAAAGTTAAATGGACAAATACCGGCAACGACACCCAAAGGTTGTCGATAGGTAGACGTATCAACGGCTTGGCCAGTTGCCAGGTTTTCCAATGTTTCGCCCATCATATAAGGCGACAAAAAGCAGCTAGATTCAACAACCTCGAGGCCACGGAATATATCGCCCTTTGCGTCTGCAAGTGTTTTACCATTTTCCTGGACAATTGACTCTGCGATTCGGTCTGTATTTTCGTGTAATAAATTTAAAAATTGGTGCATAATTCTTTGTCTTTGAGTAATTGGAGTATTGCGCCATGAAGGAAACGCCTCCTTCGCCGATGCAACAGCAGCTTCTAACTCACTTTGTGTTGCTTGAGGCACTTGTAGTATGGTTTTATTCGTTGCTGGATTAATTACGTCAATATAGTTACTTGTTTGAGACTCAACAAAAGAACCATTGATTAATAAAGGTGCTTTTGGTATTACGTTGGAACTGTAATAATTTTTTTTGATAATTAAGGATATTACCTTGTTTTCCTTACGCGATAAGAAATTGCGGTACATCTCACTTGTGCGTGTGTGTGTGTGTGTGTGGCAGTGTTTGTGTGGCAGTGTTTGTGTATACTTTGTTGTCACGGCATGAATTGTTTTCCCACACCAAGCGTCATGCTGCACGATGAATCATGTCCCATAGCCTAAATCCAAGTGCCCGAATAATAATTAATAATGATAATAAATATAATAATAGTAATAATAGCTCTAAATATTATAATAAATAATATAATAATACAAAAAAAAAAATATTAATATAAATAATAATATCCATAAATAATAATAATAATAATATAATAATAAAAAAGCGCGAGAAGAAAAACACAACAACGAGGAGAAAAATCAATACTAATGCATTATTTTAGTTTTACAATTTGTACACTCGAAAGCATTTTTTATCCTCTTTTCCTCGTCTCCGTCCGACGACAGATACATGTACGAGGCGTATCGATACCCTACATGACCTTTATGAAAAGCAACCTGGTACCAGTGGTGTTCGAAGTCAAACGAGACAGCCAAACGAAAGACACACACACGCGATGTGCAGAAATTTTTAACTAACTAACTCAGCCGTCGTGTGAAACTATTTTGGTGTATTTTCTCTCCTGGCACATTACCATCACTGAGTGAGATCACACAACATACCAGAATGTTTTTTTAAAACCGAATTATTTTTAAAATTTTACCTACGAAAAAGTGATTTTTAGTTCATATACCTTAACATAAAATAACATTGATTTGCATTATACCTTAAGATGGAAGAAAAAGATTGGAAACTATTTTCTAAAGCGGAGGAAGTTATTATTTTTAGAGTGACAGAGATAGTAAAGGTACCTTTTAAAAAACAAAACATAACACGGAAGCAATTATATTTATACCTTACAATATTAATGACGAGACTATTATAAACCTTAACTTTGAAGAGCTTTTGGTTTTAGTTTCAAACAAATAACAAAAACTATGACGAAAATCAACGAAAGCGTAATTGTTGAAGGTATCACATCCTATTACGATATACACAGCACTTACAATACATATTTATCAATCTAACAAGTTTCTACTTTCAAGGCACTTTTTTATAGATGTTAAGGAGTATAAAACGCACTTTTCTAGAAAACAGTGAATCATGCACTAATTGTACGATTTTAGCAAGAATTGCAGTACGATTATAAGAATAAAAAATATCGACATTTCATAGGTAAAACATAAAAAAGATGCATAAAATGTCAAACGAAACACGTCTTTTTGTACTTTCAGTATATAGGTAATTTATACTTACAACTATACCAATCAACCACAACGACATTTTATATATTTTTATTTATAGTAATACATGATAAAAAGTACCACATTGTTTGTGGTATTGTTTCATACAATTTATCACATTCTTTTCCTATCAAAGTATACAACTATTCTATACTATAATGTGATTTACATCGATTCGGGACGCAAAAGGAACTTTTTATCTATTTTTAGACATTAATGGTATTATACTTAAATAACAGAGAGACTCTTCGAAATAGGACCAATCACGGAATTATCGTATTCTGATGTTATATAGATATATCTATACTTATTAGTATATAACTTTGCAGATCTTGCTAATGCTAACTCAATGCTAAATAATATCTCAAAACTCCAGTTTAAACAATTTGTAAAACATCCGCAAATCTCATCCGTTAGGATCCCAAATTTGTCGAAAATATACACATACAAAGCAATCATTAAAAATTGTCAGGCGTATTTATATGTCCTATAAACTTGTAAGTTCATTATTTATACATATATCTTTTATCAAAAAATTGTAACTGCGTTTTAACTCACAATTACGTCAAAATTCAGTACATTTTTTAAATTTATGAAAAAAATAGTGGGAAAATGTGTGGTTGATTAAGGTTCTGTGATACTATTGTTATGCTAGCGTCGATTTTGATATCATTAGAATGATGTTTGAAAACGACTTTTACATGTAGCAACTTCAAGTTGTTTGCTTTGAAGTGTTGGTTTTAATGCAAAACAATAATGCCTTCACATTTTTTTAGATTTTTGTATCAGAAAATTGATCAAATTTTTATGTTGAAAAAACAAAAAAATTTTAACACTCAGCTGAAGTCAAAATTTCCAAAACACTTTAAAAAAAAGTGAAATGAAGTGAATTCACAAAACATCAAAATGGTGCTATCAATGTTAGTAATTAAGACAAAACATGAAGCATTTTGTCAAATTATCGTTTATTTCATATAAATAAATTGTGCTGAAAGTAATTTTGTACTGCCGATCGATTATTTATGGTTTTTAATCATATTCTTATACGTATACTCATTTACATGTTGAAAAATATCGGGAAATAGTGTTTAGCAGGTAAATACGCCTGGAAACCCCGATTGCCATGAAATGGTAAAAATATGGAAAAAATCAAATAAACTCATAATTTGTTTGAAAAACGTCGTATAAATTTGTACATAACTTATTTTAAATACAACAAACATGCGTAGCTTTGGCGGTGCAGAATAAATGTCCCAAATGTTGTTTTTAAACACTTTTGGCTCTTCAGCAAGGGTAAAATGGTGTATTTTAGGGACCTAGGGAGAACACAGCACTGTTACCAGGGCACTCCCCGCTCGGCAGGAACTCCATACTCTCCTTTGTATCAGAACATACACTCCCAAGAACGTTCGTTCGATGCTTTTCCACAACACACGAAGCTGTAACCAATACTTTTATGTTAGATACTAACTATAGAAACACCCTCCCGTCGTTCTCGCGATCTCCCACCCCCATTAACTTGAGATATACCTCCATTTGTAAATCCAGGAGTGGTGTTGTAGTTAGGGTTACAAAAAACGTGGTATTTTAAGGTTATTTTATATTTAGTTCGTATCAATACACAGCCAATTTACTTGTATTAAATTTCAAGATACCCTGCCTTTGCTCCTCCTGCGCGATATAAGGCATTGGAACTCTGGGAAGCAGGTAGATCTTGACTTATAAATTTCGATAAAAAAAAGTCACCTTCTGGGTAATTATCGATACATCATCCGTAGAGAATCTTGTAATTCAGCTGTTTAATAGGTTTCGTATTAAGAGCTGCAAAATGAAATTAAAAAAAAAAAAAAAAGGGATATGGATTGGCAAGACCTGAAGCAATTGAATATTATTACTTCTGATAGAGCCTCTCCTAAAACCTAAAATTATTTCATATAATTTTAAGTTTCCTCGAGAGAAGAAAACAAAAGAAGTGGGAACTACTCTCTCACACGTATGTGTGTGTCTGTGTTTGTGTATATATTTACAATCCACAACGCTAATAATAATAATTCCCCTTCTTTTATTATCGCTTACTCAAACCAATTTAATCTATCGATTGCCATCACTGATCGCTGCAGCACCATAGTATGCCTTTGTCCTAGTTCAAACCTGTACAAAAACTGAGCGTGGCCGTAGAAGGCACGCCCTATCATGGGTTTAGTCCTGGCCGTATAGTTCAAACCATCGAAAAGTTCCACCACCGTCGCAAGAAGTTCACATTATTATTTGTTGTTGTTGGCCCTAGCATATAGGGTTCCTTAAAGGTAGTATTTGACTATGTAATTTAGTATTTTATTTGTTATTATTATTATACATATTTATTATTAAAACACAACGACAACTAAAATTTTAGTAGTCTAAAAGATCTTAAAATACTATATATTTATATAGCTATAATCACCACTTGAAAAAAAAAAAAAAAATAAAGCATAAATACCTTCTTAAATAATTATTTTTTTATACCACCGGTAGTAGTAATAATATTTTTTCATCCTCCTCCATTACGGTAGTCCGTGTTTAACACCTGTCGATTGTTTGCTGTCTGCAAGCTATACTAACAAGATAAAAAAGTTAAATATCCTCGACGGTCAACTAATACATATAAAACCATAACTATGCGTTCTTCACGAATAATTAGGTGCACCCTGCTCGCTGCATGTATGGCAACACTTTTGCTGAGTAACTTTGTTGTAATACAACAAGTAGCTGCGGAAGAGGTTGACGAGGCATCAGATGGTAACGCCTGCCAGCAACTGGATAGCGATTTGGATTGTTCAGCTTGCTCAATTTTTATTGATGAATTTTTTAACTCAGTTGCTCGCGCACCGTCAGCACTTTTCAAAGAAGGTACGTCTACTAAAAATTTGTGGCACGATGGCGTACAGAAATTAACTGCTGCAAATGTTTATGAGCAACGTATTCGTAAAATTTATAAAGCCGAGGCACCTAAAAAACTGAGGCGTGTTCACGGGCTTATGAAGAAATACAAAGGTGACGAATATAATTTGTATGTCAGAGTTTGTGGTAAATATAACGTTACCCCTGAACCTGAATACGAAGCCCCAGAGGACGACGAGGATGATGAGGAGGAAAGAAATGCATGGAAGTACAAAGTTGCGGAGGAAGCGCTTGAAATAGTAAAGGAGTTGCCAAAAAAAGGTCAATGGGCAGTTTCTGGCGTTGAAGGTAATCGGAAGTTTGCTGACTTTAATAAATTAATGAGTAGTGGGGGAACTATGGAGAACTTGAGCATGGGGGGGCATGTTTCTGATAATCTAAGTGGATGCATCAATTACCTTGCTGACACATTTAAAGATGATCTTGGCAATGTAATTTTTAACTCTCAAAAACCATTTTCAAGCGGTCTGCATAAAAAATTTTGCAAACAACACGGACATTGTAAGAAGAAGGGGAGGAAGCAGAGAGGCGAGCTATAGTATATAATTTTACATTGATGCACAAGCCTGCTGGCCACGTCCCAACAACAAAATTATTTATTATTTTATTTTTTATTTATTATACGCTATTATTATTATTATTATATTATATAAATATTCTATTTTAATATTATTTTATTTACTATAAATATATTCTATTTTATTATTATAATATATTTATTATATTATATTGGTGGCTATGCTACCTAGACTACTACTACTACTACTTTTTTTTTTTTTTCACAATTTTAATTTTTTATTTTAATTTTATTTTTTTTATTTATTAATTTTATAAAATTTATATATTATTATTTTTTTTTTATATATAATATAATAATAAGGTGCATAATATTATATTAATATTATTAATAATATAAAAATAAAAAATAATAATTTTTTTTTTTATATTTATATTATTATTTTAAATTTTTTTTTTTTTTTTTTATTTGAAAAGCACAAAAAACGTTTTTTTTTTACTGCATGAACTAAGTTGATAGTTGAACGATAATAGTTAGAGAGTGACTGTTGCCTCCGAAGAAAAATACAGGAAGAAAGAATAACAGCCAATCGACATTTCCCAGCTAGTGTTTCTGTAACATCATTATTCGTATTGTATTTTTCATTCCTGGATACTTTGGGTTGGTTATGTAACAATGGCATCGGTAATAGACACAGAAAATGCTGTGAAGAATACCAATAATCAAAAACCTAGTAAAACCGGCGTGCTTTCAGTCTCTGTAGTAAGTGACGAAGAAACGAACAATGTGGAAAACAACAGCAACACTAGCAGCAGCAGCAGTAGCAGCAGCAGTAGCAGCAGCAGTGATGATGACATTGACCGAGTAGAGTATAGTACAGACTGGACATCAACGGATGAAGATGAAGACGATGTTCGTCACAATAAATATAATAATATTTATACAGATGAGGAAGAATTATTGAACGTTGCTATAAAATCCAGTACAAGAAGACGCAATAGAACAAATGAGAACATGCAAAATATCCCGCCCTCACCGAAGCACCTTCGTGTTACTTCGGCTGGTAACAAAAAGAAGAGGATTATGCGCAAACGCACATGCTTCGAAAAATATTTTTGTGAGACGATTGTATTTTTACTTATCACCATCGTTTTATTAGCATATTTCACTAAGGAATATTATCGCAAAAGTAAAATTTTGAACCCAGAAAGTGCATTAAACGAGAAACAGCGTGTCCGGTATTGGGATTGGCCAGATCCAAGCACACACCGGGCTATAGGACATAATTGGAACCATGCCGTAACCACTTTGTGGTTACCAGAAGACGACGATGAAGTTGCATTTCAATTAAATATTGGCGGTGAACATGATGTTTCTCCCGAGGGCCCAGGACATGTTAAAATGCCAGACTTTTTCTTTGAATATACAATTTTTGGCATTTCTGCACATAATCCAGCAGACGATGCATTAAAAGTGAATGCAGAGGAATATAATAGATTAGCCCACGAAGAGTTACGCATAGATTTACAAAAGCTGGATCCAAAACCGGATTATATATTAGATTGTATTATCGAAGGTCGTGCTTCGGATGCGAAAGAAGCAGACGGATTTGCTGTAGCATATAGAAATACATTACCAGAGAAGACTTTAAAACGTGGTGAACGTGCAGTTTTACTTCAAGCGAGAATATACGGTCAAATGGGACTATATAAATGGTATAAACATCAGTATGGCTCACACCCCCGCGACCATGCAGTTATTATACAACAAATTAAACCGACTGGTGGAGCAATGTATCGAATTAAGACTAGTGGCCCTGTATACCGCGTCCGATGGAGAGACACTACAAAACCATACCAAGTAGACGGAGAAGGGCAACATACACCAAAAGCAGAACAATACCCAAGAAGAAGACCTAGAAGAAAAAAGAAGAAAGCAGATGAGGGAAATTAAAAATGGGATGTGTTTAAAATACGGGAGGTAAAAAAATGAAATATTATATTCGTACATATATATAATTAATTCTTACTCATTTATTTAATAAAATTAAATTTATATATAAATATATATTACACGAGAAATCACAACATTTTACAGCTCGGAATCGAGATAATACGTCTTCTTCTGAGTCACTTTCATACGAATATTAACCCCAAAGATACAAGTTTACTAATGGACGTAGATCTAGTCGAATAATATAATATCTAGTATATATGATACAAGGGTATATGGTATATATATTTTTATTTTAATCTCACAGATAATTATAAAATTTTATTTATAAATAAAATTAATGAGTAAGAATTAATTAAAATAATAAATTTTTATATATATAAAAATAAAAGATTTTATATCTCACAAGTATTTATTTCGTATGTGTGTAGTGTTCTACCCTTTTATAACACTAGGTAAATTCTTCCATACTGCTATGCCTGCTCCAATCATTCCAAATATACCATCTAATGTTTGCCCAATAAATGGTATTTTAAATCCAAATAAATGGCCACGGTTGCTTGATGTCATTATAAAATAACAACACACACGAATAAGCATGAGTAAATGAAATTGACGAATAGCACGTAATCGGTGTTCTTTCTCATCCAATCGTATCAACTCTTCATCTTCCTCTTCGTCTTCTTCGTCTTCCTCGTCTTCTTCGTCTTCCTCATTATTCTTATTATCATTTACCGGAACAACATTCATATCAATAATATCATCTTTAATTTCAATATCCTCGTTTATTTTATTACTACTATTTATATTTATGTTTGGATCTTCATGACGAAACATAAATTTATTTTTCATCGTATTATTCTTTAGCTCCTCAAGTCTTTTTACGTATAAATTCTTTTCGTTTACATGCACACGTATATCGTCAGTTAAATTCAACACCCAACGTGTTTCACATATAATGCTTAAAAAACAACGAACTAATGAAAATTGATTTTTTTGCCTTTTTAAATTATCAAGAAATGATACTTCACCTGGTACCGGTTTTGGTCCATGGCGTACTAATAAATCATCATTTGTAAGTTTTTCAACACGATAAATAACTTTGTTAACGAATATTCGATTATCAACAAAATGATACCCCATTGCAACTATATGCATTGTAACTTCTAACCATCGAATGAAAAAATCAGATATGGTGGTATACGCACTTCGTGTTTTTTCAATTTCAACAACCCATTTTAATAATTTAAAGCCTTTTCTTGTATCTTTCATCCAATCTTCAAAAGTACGAAATAATAAGTAAACATGTGGTGCAGTGCTAGGACCTAACAAACCTTGACGAAAGACGCAAAATGATTGTGCAAATGCCATAACTTTGTCGCGAGCTGAACTTTTACCTGACAATATTCGAAATTGTATTAAAAATTTTGTCATACTATCCAACTCTCCTCCTTGCTGATTTCGATTTTTCCTTCTCGCTTTCATCATTTTCTTCTTCTTGTCTTTATTCTTAATTGACAGATCATCCTCACTAGATTCACCATCCGTTGATAAAATAGATGTAGACGTTTCTCTACCGCCGATAAATGCAAGCGACGAACGTCGCTTTGGCAGCTTAAACTCTTGCGTAATATTTCCATCATCATATTCACCAGTACGAAAACGTATTTTAGGTCTAGAATGTTTGGAACGTCTTGAACGAGTTGGTGGTGCCATTACTACGAATTATAGCTGCGTCTCTCTGTAAATATATTACAATACGCTCATAAATATACCTTGCACGTACATAACTTAAGTTCTCCCACACCAATGTTACAATTGATATCGATTTTGTCCATGTATAAAAAGTCTCGTCGTTTTGGTTGTTTCGTTGTTGATTTATAATTATTTTAATTTATTATTATTATTTATTTTTTTTATTAATTATTAATAATAATAATATATAATATAATAATAATAATTATTAATAAAAAATAATAAAAAAATTAATAAATAATGGCGGCGATGATTTATTATTATTAATTATTGGCGTTGGAGGGTAGAGCAAGTTGATGGACAGGGGTAAAGTTAAGGTTAAATAGCAGCAGGTAATGATAAGGCTATGACCATGCTAACCGCGGTGCAGTGGATGCTTCAATAAGGTGTTTCAAGAAGATTGCGCAAGGTTTTCAGTTTGGATACGATTGCTCGTTATACTGTTGTTATAATAGACACACTACGTATAAATTAACTAGACTGTGTTATAATGAAAAAAAAATAATATGAGCAATCAACAATAGTAATGTTTTATCATCACGGATATATGGATGTTTACAGTTGAATCGTGTGCCGAATGCATTATACAAGCTCCAGTTCGAAGCAGTTATACACCATTGAACACATATAAACACAATACCCACTGTTGTTGATACATATATAACACACAAAACAACAATTGCTTTTGTTGATGCGTATATAACACACACAAACAATAATTACGTTTGTTGATATATACATATATATATATACACACAGTATATAATATAACACAAAAAAATAATTACTTTAGTTGATACATCATCATTGATTATTCCAAAAAAAAAGATGAAGAAACAAAGAAAAAGAAATTTGTCTGTGTATGGTGAACCAGTTACAAACATAGAGAATAATCATGTGCTAAATAAACATTTAGGTATTGTACCAGATACAATCGATGAGGAGGTACTAACAGAACATAAAAACCATGTATCTTATATCGACATATTACGTGCGATGGAAAAAGGAAACAATATTAATAATAAATACAACAACAAGCACAAAAGCATTAATGCCAATAATAAAGCTGAGAGGAAAACCAACAATCATAGCAGTATTAGAATGAAACGTGCAATGTCGATGCATCCAAGTTTGATGTCGATACATTATCCTCATCAAAACACCAATATGACACCATTAAAAAAACCGTCTTCTTCGCTTTTTAATTCAACAAAGAGATCAAATAAAAAAACCTCAATGGCTCAGAGTCACAGCAGTAAAAGAAAAAACAGAAAAATTAAAAGTAGTCCATTATTAAGAAAGGCAACAACAGCTTCATTAAGCAATCTTACAACAAAATCGACATCGATGTTGAAATCAGCATCTAATTTATACAACATTATGACAAATAATGAAGCGTATCAACTGCATTGATCTTTAACCTCCTCATCAACTTTTGCATCTACTTCCTCTTCCAACAAATGAAGATTTTTTTTATCATCATCATTCAACAACTTAGAATGATCAATATCATCTACCACTTTCACATTTTTTGGTTTATGGTTTTTATCAGCTTTTCGTAGTGCTTGAACACGTGACCGTTTCTGTTTATCTTGTGAAGTGCCCTTCTCAAGCAATAGTCGTTTATAAACTAACGTAATCTCATCGTCATCTAAGCCTTTTTCTGATTTTAAATAATTAACTATCTCTGCATCTTCCGCATTTGGATACTTCGACACTAAATCCTTCACCTCCTTTACTATTTGTTCAAGTTGCATTTTCTGTTTACCTTGTTTAAGTTTTTTTCTAAGCAGCAATACACGTTTGTTGACAGCATTTATTTCCGCGTCACTTAGACCCTTTTCGGCTATTAAATAGTTTGTCACCTCTTCATCAGTTGCATCAGGATGCTTCGGTAGTAACACCATCAATTCGTTTGCGATACTCTCAAGAGTTTGTTCTGTTTTTCTTTTACGTTCATTATTGCTTTTCTTCATTGTGATTGGGGGAGGATGCAATTCACTATCACCTTCAACAGAAGCAATAGCTTCTTTGTACGGATTTTCTTTTGTTTCAACTTCTTTCCCTTCCCCTCCACCGTTTTCGTTTTAACATTGCTTTTACCACTTTTTGCAGCCATCATATTTTGCATTTTTTTCATTTGATTTTTCGATTTCTTTTTTAATGTAGAACTTGCTGCAGACGTTTCTTTTGATGCTAAATTTGACCGAGATTCCATACTAGATGATAACAGCTTTCTACTTCTTTTAGTTGTTTTTGATTCCACGTGATCTGCAACAGTTGCCGTTGAAACCATAGCCGCATCTTGATGTTCCAATACTCTTGATGTATTTCTTTGCATATCTTCCGCCAATATAGCCTTAACTAATTTAGTACCATTAACATTCAAACCCATGTCTTCTTCTAGTAAAAGATTCAGCTGCGTCTCATTCATTTCAGGATGCTTGAGCATGATTTGTTTGACTTCATTTACTATACTCATTAGCTGCTGTTGTTGCGCAACTTGTTTCATATATGTAATAATTTTTTGCCTACGAATCATAGCTGCTATATACGCGGACCTTCGAGCTTCCAATAACTGCTTTCTTCTCATCGCATTTATATGTTGTAAGTGCTGAATTTCTTGAGAACTTAATGGATTCAATTTCATGTCTCCATAGACATAATTTGGAAATGTAGGTCCAATATTGCATGAAAATTTCTCCGACATTTTTATCTGTTTTGCATGGTTATTTAAACACACAAACACATTTTCTAAAACTTCTGCAATTGTTTCTAAAATGTTAACACTATTTATAAACGATCGGCATAATTTAATTGCCCCATGATCAGTTTCAGATGCATACGTTAACTTTTGATGCTTATCTGCATATGCTTGAAATTGTATCCTTTGAAACAATGTATTGAAAACAAATTGCATATTTTCAAACATATGGTATGCTTTTGCATTATTAAGAAATACTTCCGTGGTATTATACGGCGTGTTTGTACCAAGTAGAGCCATAAGTTTCGCTAGGTCATTTGCAAGCGCTGACGTCTTTGTCATGTATTGGTTATAAGCATTACGATTTTCATATTTTATCACGTCATCTATGGTATGGTTATGTTCTCTATGCATTTCCATTTCAAGAAATAGGGATGCGGTTTGTGTTTCTTCCCTTTGTTGAACCGGATGCACTGAGCTCTCATTATTCACCACTCCAAATACTTTATTTATGTTTGCGAATAGAACATTTAAATCAAAATCTCCTTGTTGTCGTGTACATGTACCCGTTCCAACATCCATACGATACGCCTCGAAAACGGCAACATGAGCCATAATGGATGTTTTTCCACTGACAAAAATATTGGCCATTGACAGTAAAATGCCTACAACCAACACACAATTGCGATATTGTAAAAAAATCATAGTAGCTGTATCGAATAAACTGCGTGGTCAACGAAAAAGGTTTGCACTTCTATCTGCACGGTAACTCTAGTTGTTCCAAGCAGCATCGAAACGCCGTCTCCACCACATTTGCGTGTAAATGTGTTCACTACATGTTATATATGTATTTATTACATTCGTGTAGTATGTAGAAGCTTAAACAACGACTGGCTATATAATATAAAACAATTCACTATTGTTACTCGTTGCGACGCCACCATACAAATAGCAGCCCCTCCTTTTATTACTTGATTCGTTACGCGCAGAAGCGTCTTTTGGTCGACGATAATTGTACTTGTTACACTATGAAGGTTTACCTAGACTGGTGAGCATTAAGGTAAATAACGAATGTAGTATCAGTCTCTCTGTACAACACTTCCCCGCTCGTCGACGGATCTCTCCTGGATCGCCCCCGTGTTAATTTGGTGGTGATTAGTAAAATGTGCTCCCGCAAAATGTATATTACCTCAACCACCAGTTCGAGAGAGTGAACAAATGGCCCTCTTACACGTAGAGAGGGAGTATGCGCGTGTACATATACGTCGTTATACAAAATGGTATATGTGTAAAATTTTTATTTAACTTTAAAATTAATTGAGAGTAAAAAGAAATTATTTTGATATATATATAATATACTCTCTCGTGCACCGGAGTATATATATTTTTTACTATTTTACCTTTTATACAGATGATATATATTTATTTTATACTCATTAATTTTTATAAAAATAAAATTTTATATCTCTGTCTGATTAATTTATTCATTTAATACGAACTCCCAAGATCCTCTATGATGCCCGTATGCTATTTAATAGGTTTTCCGGGCATCATAGAGGATCTTGGGAGCTCGTACGTACTTGTTAAAAAATATATGTGTGTATAAGTGTAAAGTTTTTTCGACTAGATCCACATCTATGGTAAATTTGCTACATTTGGGGTGTATACTAATATTCATATGAAGGTGACTCGGAGGAAGATAGAGTATCTAACGTTCCGAGTCCGGGTTTTGCGTCATTTTTTATGGGTTTGCTCGTTGGTTTTCTTTCTTCTTCGTTTGTTCGATTTCATTCGGGTTGCAATGTTGTCTACATCCATCTGATTACTCGATGTGGCATTGATTACATATTAATATAAACAACAATTCACACCTGTTCTGTAACATTCAAATTAGTAAATATTTCATTCAAATTACGATCAGCAATAAATTGCTCTAGTAACTCTTTCATATTTGTATAATTATTATCATTACATATGTCAATCAAACTTTTATTGGATACTGGATCTGTGGCATTGATTAATAAAACATTAAATGTTGGATGGTTTATTAACAATTCAACAATTGTAAATCGGTTCTCTTTTACTGCACATAATAAAGCACTTTCGCCCTTGCAATTAATAAAATTGATATTTAATTGTATATCATGTTGCCTTGACAGTAAATACTCCACTACATGAGTTAATCCAGGAACTGTGGATGCAAATATCAATGGTGTTAGCCCAATGATTGATTGTTGATTAATATCTGCTCCATGTTTTAATAAAATTTCCATCACATCAATATGACCTAATGGTGTACTTTGTAATAGACAACTTTCACCGTTGTTTTCCAAATGAAATACATCAGCACCCCGGTCTATCAACAATTTAACAATTTCAACATGTCCTTTACTACATGCCTTTGACAGAGCAGTTTCACCGTGAATATCCGTTTGTTCAATATTAATACATTTATTATTTTTATTCACATCGTTACTTTGATAATCAAGCAATAATTTTACTAAATTATAGTGTCCTTGAAAAGATGCTATCCACAAAGGGGACCAGTTGTGTGCTCCACCTTTATTGACATCAACAGATGGTTCGTTCAACAGGTATTTTACAATATCTTCATGGTTACAAAAAGCGGCACAGCCAATAGGTGTAAGCGATAGGGATGCTTTATTTTTTCGTATCAATTTTGCAACTTGGTTACAATCAAAACCGGAGTTGACAAATATTTTCAAGCTTTTTAGGTTGCCATCTGCTACACAACTAACAATGAAATTTTTTTCCCCACTTCTTCTTTTTCGTATTGATATACGCTTTAGAGTTTTGATAAATGGCGCACATAATTTATTATTTAATTTATTTGTACGTGCAAACGCGGCTAAAGTTTTTAACATTCTTAACGAAGAAGTTAAATATGGCAATATATTAGTAGCTATTAATAAATCTGGTAGGGACAAATATGATGCGTTACTAATATTTGAATCCTCGCTTTGTTTCACTGTAAGGGAAGCCATTTTAATTTTATTCGTTAGCGTTAATGTTAAAAGAGGTATAACGAGAAAGAAGTTGCTTCGATGATTGGTTGTTGTCTTACTTTCTTTTTTACATTCAATAATAATGTTCCAGTCAATTTCTACTATAGCCGAAACACACACATCAACAAAATAATAAAATAATAATAATATAATAATAATAATACGTAATAAAATTAATAATAGTAATAATAGATAACAATAGTAATGCACTATTAATATATTTTATTTTTTTTATATTTCAATATTGAGATTGCTCATAATTACAATAATAATAGAGATTGCTCATAATTATAATAATAATAATAACACTGATAACAATACGAGTAGAGATTGCTCATAATTATAATTATAATAATAACACTGATAACAATACGAGTAGAGATTGCTCATAATTATAATTATAATAATAACACTGATAACAATAGTAATAGAGATTGCTCATAATTATAAAAATATATAATAACACTGATAACAATAGTAATAGAGATTGCTCATAATTATAAAAATATATAATAACACTGATAACAATACGAAACGAATACAAGTAGCTCATCATAATAAAATAACACTGATAACAATTCGTGTAATAAACAAAAGTAGCTCATATAATACTAAAATGTTTTAAGACAAACCCACTATACAGTATGAAATGTTCCTGCTACTATTAGAATATAACTATAATAATATACAATACGGTATTACTATTGTGATGCACACAGTTTACAATAGCATTCTGAGCTACTTGCATTCGTATTGTCATTCGTGCTATTATTATTAGCATTCTGAGCTACTTGCATTCGTATTGTTAATAATAATAATATAATAATAATATAATAATATTATTATTATTTATTATTATTAATAATAATATATATAAAACAAACAACAACTCATTTTCTTCCGCCTGTATCTTGCGAAAAGGTTTCTGCTGGCTACCTCGTCGTAGTATATATACACACGAAGTAATTTATTTGTTGCCATGCGCGGATGTCTGTGTAGCTGTTGACATTACTTGATATTGCTTTCTGCGCGCGCGCGTAGTTGAGATTACTTTGTATTTTTTTTGTTCTCTCTCTCTCTCTCTCTGTGTGTGTGTGAGTAGTTAAGATTACTTGACACAGTTTTCGAGTATAGTTGTGGATACTTGATATTGTTTTTGGTCATTGTGTAGTTGAGATTACTTGTATTGTTATCTCTCTCTTCTCCCCCCC
>Ga0099797_100023_pt1 | contig 74652 bp, 43 predicted proteins | sample Uncmet_Sort48C_1_FD_89871 | JGI IMG/M metagenome (GOLD analysis project Ga0099797, IMG submission 89871) | Marine eukaryotic communities from CALCOFI LINE 67, Pacific Ocean - C012_Sort48C_1 | ecosystem: Environmental > Aquatic > Marine > Oceanic | place: Pacific Ocean: Monterey Bay | collected...
CTTGGTACCAGTATGAAATTTTATCTCGTAAATTTATGTGAGTAACTTGTACCAAGGTAAGAAAATAAATATATATCTTGTGTGTGTAGTATATTTTATTATATGGGCGTATAGCATATAAAATATAAAAAATTAAAATTATACGCCGCCATTATAAAATATATTTTATTTTTTTAAAATATAAAATTAAAATGAAGTACACAAGAAAATAATATATTTTTGTGGGTGTATAATGAAATTGTTTTACATCACTTGAATATATGGAATATTACTTTCTTACTCATTAATTTATATATATATATATCTTGTACTAATGTAGAAATTTACAATTTTGATGGTTTTCTAACACCATCTCTTGCTTCTTTTGCAAATTTTCCTAATGCCCGAGAAGCACCTTTGACCCACCTTGTAGTATCTTGAGATTTTCGCACAATGTAAGTGGCAACTTCTTTATGTGGTAATGCTAAAAACTTTCCATCACGTGCACAATCCAATGTCAATCGCGCAACATCATCTGCTTCTAAGATCCCATCTCCGCCAGCTGCACCAGCGTTGTCACTATTGATACTAATACTGTCTTCTTCAACAACTGTATGTTTTGAATATGCTGCTGAAGTTGCAAAAAGATTCGTTCGCACCGCCTGAGGGCATAACACAGTACAACCTATGCCATCTTCTCGGTGTGTAACTGCAACCCACTCAGCAACCGCTATTGCTGCAGCTTTTGTTACTTTGTAAATCAGTTGAGGCACATATAATAAACCGGCAGCTGAAGATGTAACGATAATATAGCCACCACCGCGCTTCACCATTTTTGGTATTAAATGCCTCGCCCAGTATATATGTTGTTTAAAGTTTACGCCCATTTGTAAATCCCAGTCTTTATCACTAGCCAAAACTCCTTGCCCACCAGCTCCTATACCTGCATTTGCAATGAACAGAGATATTGGTCCAATTTTATTCTCAACTTTTGTAATAATGTTGAACATATCAACCTCTTTTCCACAATCAGCATACATAGCTACAGCATTACATTTTGAAAATTGTTTGATTCTTGCGACCGTTTCCTCTGCGCCTTTTAAGTTAAAGTCAACTGGAACCACTGCCTTTGCACCACGTTTACAACATTCAATACACATTTCGCGTCCCATACCAGAGCCACCACCAGTACACACAACTATTTTTCCAGAGACGTCAATTCCATTTGCCATGGAGTTAAATTGTTCCATACTGTTTGTTTGGGTCAATTAATGACTGTGTTGTTAGAAATATACAAGAGGAGTACCGGCTGGCCAGGGTAGACTGAGCGATATGTATACCAGTCGTCATATTATTATTTATTATTATTATTTATTTATATTTATTGTTATTATTATTATATTATTATATATTATAAAAAATATTATATTATTATTATTATTATTATATTATGTATTATTATATTTATATATAATATTATTAATAATATTATTATATTATTATTATAATAATTACTATCAATTTAAGGTTCTTTTTATTAAAGTTCATCCCCATGTTTTATTCCTGCCACGGCTTTCGTTTTATCGCTTTTTACATTTGTATTATCGAGACACATTACTCCATGCATAAATTTTATTTTTACATCTTTATAATAATTAGGTTCAATGATAAAATCCAAATAAGTTGGAAAAATTATACTTTGACCATGATTCAATTCAACTAATTTTGTTTTGTATGGTCCCTCTGGGCAACCAAATGTATAACGAAAACCAAAAGAGCACATTTTTCTAGCATCTTTGAACGATATAATCATTTTAATTTTTGAGTCAATATTGCTGTTGGCGGATTTGTTTTTATTGTATATGTTTTCAAAAGCTACAAATGATATTATACTGTTACCATTCAATCTGCCTTTCACTGTTGGTTCATAATAAACATTCTTTTTACGGAAAAAGACCGTATGGTTTGTGGATAATGGCAAGATTGTATGCAATTTTGATTGACATGTATTTATTTTATTGTGGTTGTTATTGGGCAAACTATTTACGAGTACAAAATTTGATGACCACAGTAGTTTTAATGGTTTATTGTCAATGCTTTTAGCATTATTGCCGTTCTGGTTTTTACTGTATGAAATGTCAAAATATCTACCATTTGGTAAGTTACAGTCTAATTTTAATTTGTTAAAATTTCGAGTACAAAACATGCTTTCTCGTTGATAACTTTGCATTTTATCCGGTAAATAATTCAGTTGAACATTGAAGCTAAAGGACGAACGTTTGTACTTTTCGCTTGGATTTGGTTCAACTCCATGTTTTAACCAAGATGGAAATAGTACAAGCCGATTTTTTAATGGTTCAATTGATACTGACCGTTCTACACCCGTTATACCATCACGAGGATCCTCAATAATTAAATTTCCCTTATTTCGTTTTGATAAATAAAATGTTCCAGCAATAAAACTTTCTGGGTGTGTGTGCGGCATATTAAAATGCTGAAACCCATTTTCATTGGCCCATCCACCATCAATCCAAACTTCCAAATATTTAATATTTTTCGATTCAACTTCAAAAGGTAAAATTTGCTCGTGTTGCACTACAAATTCTAAAACGTTTCTCAAAATTACATCTCGAAATAATTCCATTATCCCGATACGGTGATCAATTAACTTGTGATAAAATCCTGGGGAGGTTTGCCACCCACCAATATTTGATTTTACATGGCCATTTGGTGATTCTTTCTTCTCCATTTTAATCAGATCCCTGATTTTTTTAATTTCTTGTTTTGCCAATACATTATCATTGATCCATATTGGTGTAGAGAACAATGTTGAAGTATCCCCGAACTGATCGACAGTCAGTTCTGACCATTTTGATGAGGATGCAAATGATAGTAGTAAAACGTGACTAACGACCACTAGAGAAGCAAGTACTTTATACATAATGTAATCAGATAGATTATAAAATTGACACATCAATGTTTAAATATTTGCAGAGAGCTAGTATTGTGATCGAATGTAAACTTTCAACGAACATCATTATTACTAGAGAGATATGTACATTTTCATCCTTATATATATAATATTTAAAAAATAATTTATATTATATTATTTAATAATAATTTTTTGTGTATAGTAAATAGTACTACAGATATTATTATAATATTACTTTGAAATTATATAATAATATAATAGTAGAGGTTGTGAGATTATTATTATTATATATATTTATACCTGGTATAGTAGTGATGAATAATAATAATAAAAACTTTAAACTTTTTTTGTTGTTGTTATTTTATGTTTTTTTAAGGTCAAAAGAAATGGCCAAATAATCTCTCCTCATCTGGGCAAAATCACATTTCGGATAACATCTTCGCTTAAAGATATGGAATAATACTCTTTTCCATCTACACCTCTGCTAGTGACTACCAACGCATGGTCCATGAACTCTGTTAAATGGTGCCTTAAAGTTTGATCGCTATTACAAAGCATTTCATTCCTACAGCGAGTGTAAAACTCATGAAAATCCAGGCCTTTACTTGTTGGGTTATCTAACTGATATTTCGCCAACAAACGCAGGATATCGCGGTGATTAGGTGTTAAACTACGTAAAACAAATTGCGCGCCGCGAGCAGCATTGGATCCTGTGCCTCCTATGATAGGCTCCTCATACACAGATTCAACACTGTACGATTCAAAAGTAGTTACATCATTCCACAAGAAATTGCAACGTTGTAATGTTCGTTGATCCCACAAAAATGTTGCGTTAATATGATCAATCGACGCAATTAAATGTATCCCACGACTTTCAGCTAGAAAACTTAAAACTTCTTGAGCTTTAGGAGTACGTAGAGATGGGCCATCAATGTTATGTATAATTAAATATAATCTTCGTTCAGGGAATCGATCGTCGTGTACATTTTTATTTCGACCAGATGATGATAATCGTTTTGAATGTTTCCTCCTCTTTTTGTTCCTCAATATTGGACCATTTATTAAATCTACTACACCTTCATTATTGAAAGATGTTGCATAGCCATTTCCACTCGAAAAATTATTACTATTGTTGGAGCCGCTGTTACTGCCGCCGCCAAAAACACTTGGGTATGATCCATTTACAATTTTTGATATTTCTCTAGCTTGTTCCACATTTGTTTTACCCTTTAATGTACGTTTTACAAGTTTTTTTGATATAATATTCAAAATTTCACGAATAGATAAATTTGGGGAAAACCCATTCACCACGATGACATCCCCTGCACTTTCCGCTGTACCATCATCAAGATACTGAACAAAACGCTCCAATAACCATTTTTTTGAACCAAGGCCGTAAAACATCATATTGAACCCGTTTCGTAAACGAAACCTCCATCGTGGAAATTGATCCAAGTAATATTTATACAATATGGAAATATCTTTCTTATTTTTCACACGTAATTTACTAACTATATCTCTTGCTTCCACATCACCAGGTATTCGCAATGATTCCATTGTTTTTGTTGATGTGCGTTTTGAATTAGTAGATTTCGAATGAGCTAAAAAATAAGAATTACCTTCCCTATCTTCTAGCCTTTCATTCATTGGATCACTATTGATATCATTTTGATTATTATTGTTGTCGTTGTTTGTGCTGTTGTTAATTATTAAATCAGTTGTTGACCTTGTAGTTGTGGTGGTAGCAGCAATACCATTATTTCGACTGGCACTAGCTGCACCTGAGAAGGAAATGTTGTTGTAATTCATGCCACTATATTCTAAACCATTGTGTTCCATATTATCTGGATCATTCTCATCATCACTTGATAATAGAGCAGCTGGGCGTGAAGATTTTTTCTTTTTCACTTTATTTATTCCATTTTTATTTGTTCTAACTGCCTTTGTAACTTGTTTCTTTTTCGTGGCAAGCGTTACATCCTTCTTCGTAGCTGCTCGCCTTCGTGTGTTCGTTCGCCCCATTTTAGGATATATAACATACGCGCATGTACTTATATTTTCGATCAAATGGTTTCTATGGTAAGATACCCATATTGCCTGAATGCGCATGAGGAGTTTGTGTGTTATGGTGTTGTGTTGCTAGATGATAGTGCATAGTATTGTGGTGGTGTGTTATACTAAAAATAAAAATAATAATTATTATTTCAAATTGATAGAGTAAAGCTTTATTATTAATATCTGATAGTGTGTATAATAATTTCAATAATACTACACTGTATTATTTGAATTTTTTTTTATTTTTTTTTAGAAAGAAAATTTTAAAGGTTCTATAATACTAAATAGATAGTATTATTATGGTAAGCCCTAATAAGCCGTCCCAGTATTCAAAAAAAAATAATAATAATTAATAATAATAATAATGGATGAATAATTTCAATAGACTATAATAAGCAAATTTAATTTATTATTATTTGAAATTATAGTCTATAAAAAAAAATAGTCTCACACATTCATGCTAAGGCATGCAATGCAATAAATAAATAATTAATAATATTATTTTTGTACCAAGTAGAATAACACACGAGTCGTTACCAATTTCAAACAATACTACGAGTTTTTTACTGTTGTCTAACACTCCAATCGTGCTAGTTGTTTAATTCTTGTTTCACCTCTTCCCTTACATAATAGAAATAATATCCCACCAACATAAATTGCGCGCCAACAATCATTAAGCCAAGTATAGAAACGTTACAAAATTTGCCGCAGATACCCCCAGAACCGTCTCTGCCATGATGCATAATTTCAATTCGTTCCGCCCAAGCAACGGCGACAGGCGTCACGCTTGAATCTCCAGTTTCGGCATCTTCTAATTTTACTGCTGTTGCTGTTGCAACGGCGGCTTGATCAGTGTTACTTGTATCGCTGGGTTTCCTCAACACATGGTGTTTTACCCAATCCGATACATAAAAAAATATAAACATCATATAAAACACAGTAAATGCAATGCCGAATTGAAAGAGTTTTGTTATACCAGTATCTTTACATGAATAACCGAAGCTAATGAATAAAATCCACGTAATAAACGATGGTATGCTTAATTGAAATAAAAACAAATGTACGCTTTCAATATTTTTCATTTGACGAGCTTTTGCAACTAAATCTGCCAATGTTAATGCATATGTAAAAAAACCAAAGATTAAAACACCATACACATAAGCTAAATATTCATTTTCATAACATTTACTTTCTTTTGAAACATTAGGATGCAGTGCATCGATTTGAATCAACCAAGCTTGGTTTTGGCCAATGACGCAATGCATAATATCAATGGCAACCAAGGTAAGATACATCATAAATAACTTAAAATGTGCCATCCGATTTGTTGGATCTTCACGCATACATACGAAAAGGTATCCAACCATAGCGGGAAACGTTAAAATCCCAACTATCAGCATTGTAATGAAGCGAGCACCTTACAATATTATATATATGTATTAATTTGTATGTTAGCACGATATAGTTGTAACAAGGAACAGCTTTAAAGATATATATATATATGTTTTTTTGTATCGAACTTACTATATTGAGTTTGTTTACCCACTGCTTTATCTCCAGCAGCTGCAATCGTGAAAGACCAAGAAATTATAAAGTAAACAGCACAGAGAAACGGCCATAGCAACATAGTCTTTCTCGTCTCGTCCTCTAGTCCAGCAAAGTATACAAGCGCTGAAATACTAACGAGCAATATCGAATATACTACCGACATTGTTATGTGAAATTCCATTTCACCATTTGATATTGTCGTCTTTTTGTCGCCACAATATCCATCTGGATAACATAAACCTTCACAATCTGTACTTAGAGCCGTCCTACCTTTTGAATAAATGCAAGGGTCTCCATTTTTGCACTTTACCTTTTTATACTTCTTTCCAACGCAGCCATCATATTCAGGATTACAAATCCCATCTTCAACCTTGCAACTTCCACCACATTCCAACGTATATGTTTTGTTGTGAACAAATATGCTATGTGCACATGAATGATGCGCTGTGCTATTAGCCACCACTCCGCCACTAGGCCCAGGCGCGGGTGTTGGGTTGTTTGCCAGTTGAATTAAATAAACAATTAAAGAGATGCATATAAAGCAAAGTGTGCATGCAGCTTGGAATCCTTCACCATTACCCATATTTTTTATGAAATTTGTTTTTGAGTCTTGTTCTGTGCGTCGCGAATGTGCGTACTTAAATATTCTTGAATAATATTGACTCACACGTTTAATTGCACCCGCCCTCTCTGCAAGTGCGTTAAAAGACTGTGTATAGTGGTGATGCATAAAACCTGCATATTAATATTATTTCCCCCATTCTTTCTTTGTATATAGTACTGTGTATAATATTGTATTTTTTTTATTATTTTTTTTTTGAATAGTATGTCATTAGGATAATTTAAAACTATTTTTTTATTTATTATTTATTATTATTATTATGATACAACAAGTATCGTAACAAAATTGAAATAATACAGCGGAGAATAATTGAATGGATGAAAAAAAAAGAAAAAAAAAGAAAAAAGCACATTACAACACGTAACCGACTATAGACTGGAGAAGAGAATGCCAATGTGGACAATAGGCAAAACAGACAAAATAATATTACACTATCAAGTATATAAAATTCCCCTTTTTTAAATAGATAGGAACATAAAAGTAGTAGTGTTATTTATTTAAGTACACCATTTACACGCAGACTCACACATATATTATCATCCTCTATAAATAAATTCAATTATTATTTTTATAATCAATCTAAATCATCACGTATAGAAGATTTGTACAATAGAACTGTGCACCCACCCAACAGCAGTTACGATTGGTAAATTTTTCTTGGTGAATTGTGTAACATTCCGCGTAAATATGCAACGACAAATGCGCCCAATATTGAAAAGGCATTGGAAAGGTTGTTGGGAACAACATGTGAAGTGTTTGACGGGGTCCGCAAATAATAATATTAATTTAACAACAACAAGTATTAAAGACATAGAACAAGGACGAACTTCTATGAGGACGCATACTTGTGGCGAGTTAACTGATGCAAGTGCTGGTGAAAATGTTGTCCTTGTAGGATGGATACAGTCGTTGCGAAATGCAAAAGGTGGTATGGCATTTGCTACTTTAAGAGATGCCTATGGTGAAACACAAATTATAAAACCTGCATCCGTTATGATAAATGATAATAGCTCTAGTGACGAAAAGGCACAAATGGCAAATAATGGTAACGACAACAACGGCAATAGCAATATTAAAAACGACGTTGTACTTCCTTTAGAATCTGTTATCTGCATTCAAGGGACAGTACAGCGTAGACCAAAAAATCAAATAAAGCATGATAAATCTACTGGAACTATTGAGGTTGTAGCAAATGGTATTGAAATTTTTAGTAAAGCAAATTGGGAAGATATTCCTTTAATTCAAAAACAACATTTCAACCCAAATAGTCCACCTGCAAGCGAAGCATTACGTTTAAAATATCGTCATTTAGATTTACGCAGACCAGTTATGCAGCGAAACTTACGTCTTCGTGCAGCGGTCACTTCAGCTGCACGTCGATCTTTGGATTCATTTGGATTTGTTGATGTTGAAACTCCATTGTTGTTCAAAAGTACACCGGAGGGAGCACGTGAATTTCTTGTTCCAACACGTACGCCAGAACGTTTTTGGGCATTACCGCAATCACCACAACAATATAAACAACTTTTGATGGTTGCAGGTTTAGATCGATATTATCAAGTTGCGCGTTGCTTTAGGGATGAAAGCGGGCGCGCAGATCGACAGCCGGAGTTTACCCAATTAGATATTGAAATGTCATTTATTGACACGAATGATATTATGTTGGTGGTTGAATCTGTTGTTAAAAATATGATAAGTGCATCAGACCAAATTTTTGCCGATGCAAATCATCACTCAAGTAATACTGGTGACAATAACAGCAATGATGCTACAAACATTGATGCAAAAAATAATTTTGAAATCTCTAAAGTTACATACAAAGAAGCTGGAACAGATAAGCCAAATATACCTGGTTACACGTGGGTAACTGAATTTCCATTATTTGAATTAAATGAAGAGACTGGAGAGGTTGAATCAACGCACCACCCATTTACTAGCCCACATCCAGATGATGAGCATCTGTTATGGGAAGCAATTGAAAACAAAGATCCAATGAAAGCATTGGATGTGCGTGGCTTACATTATGATCTAGTCACAAAAGGTGTGGAAATTGGTGGTGGCTCGATTCGTATTCATGATTCAAAACTGCAACTAGGCGTATTTAAAGATATACTAAAACTCTCACCAGAAAAAATCGGTTCCTTTCATCATTTATTAAATGCATTAGATCATGGCTGTCCACCTCATGGGGGTATAGCATTAGGGCTTGATCGATTCATCTCCATGCTGTGTGGCGATGAAGTTGAAAGTATACGAGATATTATTGCATTTCCGAAATCAACCGCTGGTGAAGAAGTGATGACAGGTGCACCAGGTATAGTTACGAAAGAACAGTTAAATGAATATCACATTTTAAGTATAGTGTAATCCTATGATATCATTATTCATATAACTTAACTTATCACATATCACATCTGTATCATCTCAATATATTGATATATGATACGTAACTTATCAAATATCTCATATTAAATAAGCTTTTATTATATATTTAAAAACTTATACATAAAATAGAGAAGAATATATGTAATTTTTTATACGAGTCTCGTATAATACAACGCTCTCGTATGTTCAAATCACAGAAGATATCTCGTGTATTGTTTTCTTCCCACCTCATGTATTTTGCTTTCATGTAGAAATATTACTATTTTCACTATCTGTTGAATTTTGGTTCCATTTCAAAATAGTCCGTAAAGATACTTGTTTTCCTTCATGTTTATCACTGCCATTTCCAGACAATGTAATACACATATTATCTAACACTTGACTTGTTGATTCAAAATCCCAACTACCATCATCGCTTATTTCACTATCATGTGCTGAATTTACAAATTTAGCAAATGATGCTGCATCTTGAAAAAATACTGGTGAATTACCACCAGCTAAACACATGATTCCTTTTGCAGTTAACTTTGCAACAATTTCTTTGTATGTAATAGTGCTAACTTTTCGTCCAAGTTTATTAAATACAATTTGTAAAGATTGTGGATTAATCGCCGCTTGATCCAACTTCGGGGCTATTGATGATTCAACAACTTTGTCCCATATATCATCCCACTCGCCGTCTTTGTTCTGGTTGCTATTATCGTTATTATTATTATCTCTGCTTGTAAAATTGGTAGCAATATTTTTTTCTATAACTTCAGACACAAAATTGCCGTCGGCAAATGGATCATCATCGTCGTTATCATCCTTCTCTTCAGCAGTTACGGTGTCATCTATCATACTAAAAACATCTTCGTCCTCTTCATTATTGTTCTCATTACTGTTTATATCACCAAAGGCGTTAAATACATCATCAGACGAAGACTCGCGCTTTCCTTGTTGTCGAACTCTTGAATCATTACTTTTCTCTTCAAAAATTTCGTCTTGATCTTCATTATCATTATTATTATTACTTTCATCTCCAAAATCACTATCCCATTCATTAAAACTAACACCGATATTTGAATTTGGCGAGGCTCGTCCAACTGAACTACTCTGTGATGTGCGTCTTTCGTTAACAGCTGGAGCATCATCAACTGGAAAATCATCAAATGCATTGAACTCATTATTATTATTATTATTTTCTTCTGGCCAAACGGTATCTCCCCATTCGTCATTATTGCCATCATCGCCATCGCCGTTGTTATTGGTGTTACTGTCATTATTATTATTATTATTATTGTCAACAATTGTTTTGTCACTTGTAACAGTTAGAGTAAGCGCATGACTATCATTACTACTATCTGTTTTGTCAAATGCTTCGCTATCAAACATATTTTCTCCAGATTGTACACCAGCTTTTTTTTTCTTTTCTTTTTTTCTATCCTTCTCCTCTTGTGCTGCAATTAGCAGGCTGATTTTATGATTCTTTTTTTTAATTTCTTGGAGCAATTGATCGAGTTTTATTTTATTTTCATGCTGTATTTTTTTTATCATTTCATTGCATGATTGCTCTGCTTCCATCTTAACCTTAGCAACCATTTCCTGCGACTTTCCTTGGATCTTTTTCACATTCTCCGCCATAAGCTTTGAATATTTTTCATGCAACTTCTTCTCTACGTCTTTTGTATGTTGTTGCTTCTGCTGCATGGCATTAGAACTATTTTTACTATTTTGTAATTGCTCTTTTATGCCCTTAATTTCGGCAAAATGATTCTTATTCAATTTTTGAATTTCCATTTGATGTTTGTTTTTGTAATTCAATTGTTGTGCTTTTAATTTCTTTTGAAACTGATCGCTTAAAGCTTTCATCTCATTGTCTAGTGCATTTTTATTTTCTCTAATTGTATCTTGTTTAAATGCTTCAAATTTTTCTTTATTCCTTGATTTTTCCAATTGTATAGCATTTTCAAACTCGATTTTTTGTCGCATCATTTCTTCCTGTAGTTTATTTTGATACGCTTCCTCCTTTTGTTTTTGCAACGTGTCGTATTCGTCATTCTTAAGTTTGATTTCTTTTTCTATACGTAAATTTGTTTGCTCCTGTAATTCTTTGATTGCCTTTTCATGCAAGACCCGTTCATTTTCCAAAATTTCATCAACTTTATTTATTCGATTTTCTAGTATATTTTTTTGAAGAGATTTTATTTCCAATGCGTGACGCTCACGTTCTTTATCGATAAAATTTTCCATATCTTTTTGCATTTTATTCTGTGCATCAATAAGAGCATTATTTACAGCTTCTTCTTTACTAGCACGCTCTACTTTCAAAGTATTTCTAAGGCTGTCGACCACTTCTTCCCAACGTCCCCTTTCTTGATTTACAGCATTCAACAGCAAAATTTGGTTCATTTCCCTATTTTTTTTTTCAGATATTACAAACGCTTCATTCCTTAAACGTCGTTCATCCCCAGCACGTTTTTGGACCCCTTTCATAGCTTCTAATACTTGGGCATTTTTTTTCAGTTCCCCCGTAACTTCTTCTAATCTGGAGTGACACTCTACGTACTTAATTTCTAACTTTTCATAATCCATAAGAGATTTCGTCAATGCTTGCCGTAATGCGTAATTTGTTATAACATCACTGGGATTTTGGTTGCTGCTATTGCTATTGTTAGTATTGTTAAATGTTTCGCCTTCATTATCTGTTGCACTGTTATAGTTATTATTATTGTTGTTATTGTTGTTGTTGTTGTTGTTAGATGTCATCCGTTCAGCATGTCTGTTACTTGTTTTTGGAGGACTATGACGTTTAATGGTATTTCTTTTCTTAACTCTTACGGTTGAGATTTTCATATATGGTGGTACGTGATTTGCTGTGTCTTCTAAAGATGCACGTGGTATATTGTTTACCCTTTGATGAGGCCTTGGTTGCTTTATCTCTGCATGTATATCATACTTTGGCATTTGAAACCGTTTACCCCCGCCTTGCCGAGTAGACCATGACATGCTTTCTCTTACGCTGATGCCCTGTATAAATATAAATATTCGTTTGTGTGTGTGTGTGTGGCAAATAAAATCGACCCTACTTGTATGAGATATTAATCGAATATGTTAGAGATACGCGTATACTTTTTGTAATGTTGGAGCAGACGTGCATGAAACTACCACCAGGTGGTAGTGGTGTGGTAACAAAATGTAGCAGAGAAGATTTAGATTGTATTGTTACTACTATTATTACGAGTATAGTAGTACCAGGTAGTACGGTACAGTATGGTAATTGCAGTATAGTTGAACGAACGAATAAAAAAGGAAGCTTGTGTGTACTGTTTTAATACACTTCAGTGTACTTTTGAAAAAATACAAATAGGCGGAAGAACACTATAAAATAGGCATAAGCGGAATTAACAAAGTACATATAACAGTATTAATTGTTAGTACAGTGGTGATAATTGGATGTAAAAACTTGTAATTATATACAAAAATGGATGAAAATATCCGTAAATATTTTTATTTTAACATCCTTAGTATACTAAAAAAGTCAATTTTCCCCCTATTACTCATATCACCAGAAAAATGGAAAATCCACAAATATAAGTACTAGGTATCGATCCATGCCTATCACATAGCATCTTTTTTACAATCACAGTTAGCAGGTACATAGTGGGTAATTCATGAAAATTAAATTTCGGACTACTCTCTTTATTTGTACTTCATAGATATTTTAGACTACAAAATTCGGAACTTTTTGTACACTTGAATGGAATAAAAGAATTACACCTAACAACTGGAAAAACGTATTATCAAATTTTTTTATAAGCTTATAGCGAATAATAATAATAATAATATAATATAAAATAATAAGTAATTAATTAATAAATAATTTATTATTTATTATTCATACCACCGGTGGTAGTTGTTGTGTCCTGTATGTTTTAGTTTCTCGCTGCTTTAGCATTTGGCACTGCATTGTACAAATACACACAATATTTGGTGGGAACGCAGTGTGTAGGTTTGACTATTTTGTGGTGTTATTCATTTTTGCTTCCCAGGCCGCTGCTTGATACTATTTTTGTTGTCGGGGGGGAAATATGGCACAATACGGTAAAGTTGACTATTGGAATAAACGATATACGGAAAAAGACATTGTCACACTGAAAATAGTTAAAGAATATGACTGGTATGTTGATGCGGAGGATGCAAAAAATTTAGTCGTGTCCTACCTAGCTGAGAAGTTGGAATCGAAAATTTTGATAGTAGGTTGTGGGATATCGTTGCTTACGCGCGAATTGTATAAAGAAGGATTTAAAAATATCATTGCTGTTGATTTTTGTCAAGAAGCCGTTAATATTATGCGAGAGCGTGATAAAGATTTAGAAGGTTTACAAATTTTAGTTATGGATATGCGTAATTTAAGTATGTTCCCAGATCACGCGTTCGATTGCATAGTTGATAAAGCATGTTTAGATGCTGTGATGTCCAGTGACAGCTCAATAGATGCTGCTCATAGGGCATTGGAGGAAACATCAAGGGTATTGGCACCAGAAGGTATTTTTTTGTCGTTTTCATACGCAGATATACAATCTCGGTTTCCGCATCTTAAAAAAGATCAATTTGAATGGACAGTTGGTCAAACTAGTATGTCTACAGGCATTGACAATGATATATCGTATAGTGTTTTCATTGCTACGAAATGGAATGCCGAGCAAAAGGCTGAATGGCAAATAGAAGAAGACAAACGTTTGGAAATATTAAGACTAAAAATAGAAAAGCAAAAAGAAGAGGAAAGAAGATTGCCAGGTGAAGATACTGATGATGAAGATAATAACAATAGCAATAAAATTGAAGATGTGAAAAAAAAGATATAAAATACGGTGTTGTACTACATTTAAATCTAGAAATTTATTTACATGTATATATATATATATATATTGTTAATATTTAAAAAGTTATATGATAATTTTACCAGACACTACGTTTTACAAAAATACGTTGTCTTTTACATGCAGAGTGAAGATTGTATCTCAAATATATAGTATATCTCTCAAGTTTCTATGAATACAATTTACTTTGTGACGGTGCTAATTTTTCTTTTTACAACTGCTCTATCAACCGCTCGTGCTGCAGCTTTTAATAATGGTGATTGGTGTTTGTAGTAGTTTGTATAATTATTCTTTCGTTTCGATGGTGTTCTTCGATAAGGTGATTTATTTGGAGTTTTATTTGGCGTTTTATTATTAGCAATATTACTATAATTATCAGCATGGTTTCGCTCTGGTGTTCGTGGTGGTGAAACGTGCGTTTTGGAATTGACATCATCACCATCAGTTTCACTATTGTTCATCGCAGGCATAACTCCAATCTCCATACTGCTGGTCGTGGCGCTACTATTTTTTTTATTGTTATCCTCTGTATCATTAGCAACCCTACTGACATTTAAGCGTATTGGCGACAGTGGTGGAAGAGTTAGTGAATGAAGAGACTTATTATTGTCATAATTTTTCTCTTGAAATGGATCGTGTACATTACTATGTGGACTCTCCAATTCAGCCTCAGAGTCTACTTCATCAACTATACTGAGAGACGATGTTCTATTTAAAGTAATATTTTGAAGAGTAAGATCCGTTTCTCGGTTCGCCCGCGATCTAGGATCACTTTCATAATTTCTATTATTATATCTATTATTAAAACGTTTTGCAGAGTATCTCCAACGCGTATCAAACGCACCATACACTAATGAAAATAGAAGAGACGACCAAAAATTATTTTTATTATTATTGTTGTGTCCAACTATAATAGATTTAATAGAGGACACTGTATATAATATCAGTTGCATAATTGACATCGCATATAATACACTAGCACTGTGAATGGTACCATCAAACAAAAACTTATCGCTCCAAATTGTATTTTTATCATTTACAACACTTGGTTTTGCCCATACACGACAGGCTATGGATAATAAAAAAGTCCCAGCCATACGCGTAATATTTTGATATGTAACCTTTCGTTTTTGAACTGCGGATACAACTGATCTTAAAAAAGCAGCAACAAAATTAGCATATACAGAGTTTAGTAGACCATTTTCTCTAAAAAATAATGCAGACATACTGATATCAAATAGCGTTGGCGCATATTATAAAAAATGGACATTTGAATATCAGTTGGTATACGAATTACCGTTTGCAAAGTGTGGTAGTTATTTAGTTGTTGGACTCTTCTTCTTCTTATTTATATATACCTGTATAATACAGGTAATATTTATTATATAGCACACTATACCATTTTTATTATTATTATATTAATATTATTATTATTATTATTAATTAATTATTAATATTTTATTTTATTATAATTTATAATAACGTTTTTATAAAGTGTATTATAAAATAATAATAATAAAATATTTTATAATATTATTAATAATAATAATAGTTATAGTAGTAGTAAATATAACGTTTTATATTTATTAAAATATAATAATATATAATTAACGTAATTCTTACTCATTATTTATTTGATAAAATTTTACTCCCTGTAAATACTATATATATATAAGTGATATTCATTCTCTCGTTCTTTCCATCACACTTTCTCTCTCGAAGTCTAGTATTCGTAGCTGGTGTTTTCATCATCATCACCATCTGATTGTTGGTTTATTCTTCTTTCATTCCTTTTCATTCGTAATGCTATTGAATCTTCTTCGTCGTCCATTAGTATGCTATCGCTTTTTCTTTCGTTTTTTTTCTTTTTCATTTTGCTTTTTCTTTCCTCTTTTCTTCGCTTCTCGCTGCCATTTTTGCCGTTCCCCCGTTCTCTTTCCCGTTCTATTTCCCCTCCTATCTCATTTCCTCCGTCCATTTTTCTCTCCTTCTTCCTACCACTAATATATTACGTATATGTATGTATGTATATAACAACAATAATACCGACTCTTTTATTTGTCCCTTACATAATAGCATTTCCTTTTCTTTGGCTGTCGATCTCCTCCTTTACTTTCAAAGCAAAAGTGCTGTCTATTTTTGATGCTGTGCCCGTACTTTTGTAAATCTTACCAGTTGCGAACATCATCAAATCCATCTTTGTGTCTGTAAACATCGTGTACATACCACTTGCACTGAACATTAAAATTTGCAAAAAAATCGATCTTTTTGTTGATCGTTTCATGATTGTGTAATTCTCACCTTCAATAGTATAGCTTACCAAGACAGTACCTTTGGCCCAAGTACCAAGTGTGTGATAATAGAGATTAAACATATTCAATGCCACAAAAAGCACGCCAAAGCTGAGAATCATATATCGACTTTTCAATATCAAAGCGTCCGAAAACACAAAAGTGTTTACGATCAGCAAGTATACAAACCCATAGATTGACGACAGCGAATTATCAGGCTTTCCTATATCAATTGCCCAGTTGCAAAGGGACAGTAGGGCAATCATCAAAACGTTAGACTCTTTTAGCAATCGTTTTATCATCACAAATGAAATATTGTTGTAATAGAAAAATATACTGCAGGCAACGCCTAGGCCACCGAACGCGACCGAGATAGTTCGAACCACATCACTTCTTGTAATACTGCCGAGTATGTAAAACAGCAAGCCAAAAAAACCAACTATGGCTATTCCACGTTGTGCCCACTTGATACGTCGCTGAGTCGCGTCGTCTACGAAAAGGTTATTACCTAAAATCATTTGACTGCGACGCCCTGACTTCTGATTAGCCCCAAAAGATTTATAGTTCTTGGGCTGAGTAGTGCTCCCCAGCTCAATAGCGTCAGTGTTAGCAACGTTCCCTGAGTTGACGCGTAAAGCTTCATTTGCGTCCATTCCGAATCAAGTCTTGTCGAAATGTTGTCGTACGTGTGTATGGCGTTTTATTTAATTTGATTTCCGATCGGCTTTGACCTCTCGGCATATATGATAATATTTGTTTAAAATAATATATAATTCATACCGACTCCTCCTTCTTTCAATATTTTTATTAAGGTAGATTTGTGCATGATTATATCGGGCCTTTCGTATACGAAAAGTCATACTTGTTTATACCACCTGTAATGTGGCTACCAGCCAGAATTTTTTTATTATTTAAAATAGTAATAGTAGGTTGTTGAAAGTTATTAATGTGCAAATACGTATAGTCGTCCATATTATTAATACCACCGTGGTGGTATAGTAGTATATTCATATTATTATTATTATTATTACATTATTATATTTATTATTTATTATTATATATTTTCTTTTCCTTTTTACTCTTTTTTGTACTTTACCACTGGTTCGTTCAATCCTCACTTCACATCCTACTTTGCACTACGTCTGTCCTTGAAATACGAATACTACAATCAATCTGGGATTAATACATCGCATTCTCAGACCTCCTAACTAACATAGACTGCCTGGATATTGATAGATAGACGAAACATAGAGTAATAAAATTATAGACACAAATATCATGCCAGCTCAAACCGAAGACTTTGCAACTGCCACTCAATGGTTTGTAGGTTTATTTATTGCATCTATATCAATGACTGTTGGCAATAAATATGTTGCAGTAAATTATCCATATTCAAACTGCATGATATTTTTTCAAAATACTGTTGCTATTATCAATCTTCTTGTTGGTGAAAAATTTGGATTTTTCAAGTTTAAACCTTTTACCTTGAAGCAGCTACTTCAAATTACTGTACCAGCAATTTTCTTGTCGTTGCAAATTATGGCTAGTTTGAAAGCGTTGCCATATGTCGCGGTAGCAACCACAGTGGTATTTCGTAACTTAGCAACATTTAGTGTAGCCATGGCAGAAAAAATCTTTTTAGGTAAATCATTGGTGACTGCACAAATACATGGCCTCTGTATCATCGTGGTCGGTGGCCTCGTTTATGCGTGGCAAGATATTAACTTTAATGCAACTGGTTATTTTTGGCTAACCTTTAACTGTTTAATATACACCACCAGTTCAATTTATACAAAAAAGATTGTAGCAGATATAGACCAAACGTCAGATGGAACAGCTCTTTTGCAACAAATTGGATCTTTACCATTCATACTTTTATATGCGTTATTCTTTGGTGAATTGCCTCAAGGAATATCAAAAGTATTTACGTTACAGATGTTACCGATGATAGTATTTATTTTCCTTGGATTTATGGGAACATTAATTGCATTAAGTTACATGAATTTATACAAACGTGTTAGTGCAACTACAGTCACAGTAGCAAGCAATGTGAACAAGGTAATTAGTATTTTCGTTGCATGGATTGTGTTTAGAAAAATATTATCGGTTCTGCAAATTGTTGGCTTAACTATATCAATTTTGGGTGGTTTATATTACGCAATAGAAAGCGGTAGAGCAAAAGAATTGGCAAAAAAAAAGAAGAAATCGATTGAAATGGATCAAACAGCAGCAAGCGGTGGAAAAGTTTGAAAAGCTTTTTTTTTTAGTCCAATAACAATCATTTCAATCATCGGTATTCATATTTTATACATGTGGTGATGATTAAGGTATTTCCTATATTTCCTATATAAAACGTAAAAAATATAGTACAAAATTTAGTATACTTAATTTATTAAAAATTTACGTGGTGGTGTTTTTTTATTTATTTTTTATTATTATTATTATTTTATTTATTTTTTTTTATTATTAATTAATTACGTTGTTGTTGTCAGTGGTGTATTATAGACTATAAAAAAATTAATAAAAAAAAACAACCTACAACTCTTCTTTTTTTTTACATTTACATATGCTGTGTATAGACATGTCACAATTGATGTTTCCTTTTTTTTTGAAATACGCCATGCACCATAGTCGTCGCCGCAATCATGAGTGTTGGAAACGCACTTCGTATTATTCTAAGTAAAAATAAAAAATATTGCGTAAAAGAAATTAAACTATTGTTACGTCACATACATGAAGAAAATGAGCAAAAAGAACAAAATTTAAAAAGCGATGATGGTATAATCAAGAATCAGACATTAAATATGGTTCTTCAGGCGGCTATTGAACAATGGAGTTGCCAATTTTTGAAGACTTTGAATATAGAATCTACTAATAGTCATAATACTAATAACCCTGTTGACGATAGTAAAAATATGAAATATATTAAATACGCTAAAGGAATAGTATATATATTAGTTAAACAATATAGAAAACAGTGTAAACAATATTTGATAAGCAATATATTATGTAAAGAAACCTTATCATCACACCCCCAACCAAGAAAGGATGGTAATGCTACCAAAGTCTCGAATACGAGTGAAGTATCAGCATTTTTATCACACAAAATAATTGTGTTTTATGTGTTGAAACAGCAACAGAAAATAATTTTGGGTGATGGTGAAAGTATCGATAATAATAGTAGTAGTCATAATTACATGGAAAAGATAATAGTTGAATTAAAAAGATTATCAGAAACTTTATTTAGAAAAAAACATTACGCTGTAGCAATTGATATCTTGACGTTTATAATCAGCAAGCTATTATCATCTCAAGATGCCGAACAATGTGCATTATTATTATCTAACCGTGCAGCTTGCTTATTGCAAGTAAAACAATTTCGGTATTGTATAGACGATTGTACAAATGGATTATTAAAGTTGGACATTAGCCTCACAGAGAATAAACAACAATTGGAGGAAGTAAACCGGACGGACGAGAAGAAGAATGAATTATCATTATTTTATAAGATAAACAAAATAAAATTACATGTCAGGCGCGCGTCGGCCATTGTAGACTTTGTTTTAAATGTACCAAACAGCAAGAACAAGAACAGTAATCGCACACTGGAAAGTAATATGGTATCTAAGTTTTCAAATTATAGAATCGATGATGCAATTGATGATCATGATATTGCATTGAACTTGTTAAATACATTAAACGATGCTATGTTAAAAAAGTTATTGCCATTGTTATTGGATTTAAATAAGATTAATACCATATGCAATACTGTCAAACTAAAGATCCAAGCGGATGATTTATTTCGCAATGCTGATAATAACAATAGTGCAAATGCATATGAAACGAATCATAATGTCAAAAATGCATACAGTATTTACAGCACAATTTTGAAAGATGTACCAACATACATATCTGTTTTAAACAATCGTGCTAGTACATCTTTAGCATTGGGTAAATTTGATGAAGCAATCAAGGACACTACGTTTGCTCTAGAGTTGTTAGATTTTGAACAGAAAGAGGTTAGTAATTCAAAAAAACATGTTGTTATTGGTTATCGTCCATCAAAAGTTAATGATGCAAAAGTATATAATTTATGGATTGTTAAAATACTAGCAAAGCGGGGAGCTGCGTATGTTCAATTAAATGAGTATTCAAAAGCTTTTCAAGATTTTAAAAGATGTGTGGCGTTAGATGAAACAAATGATGTTAGATTAAAAGACGACTTAAAAAAAGTTGCTCTAAAATTATAATATATATATAGAATGTCTGAAGTTTGAGTCTAGGTTTTGTATCATTTTTTACGAGTCTGAATATATATATTATTTTCTTATTTGATGCTCATTTTAATTTTTTATATTTAAAATTTATATAAAATATATTAATTTTAAATATAAAATGTGTAAAAAATAAATACGAGTATAAAAATATTAAAAATATACTTGGTAAAAGGTTAAAAATATATACGAACGTAGTAGTAATAGCAGCAGTAGTATTCAGATAGAATATGCTACGAGGTATATATATATTTTATTTTATTCGTGTATAATTTTAATGTAACTTGCAATACATTAGCGCAAGTTACACAGTTATAAGTTAATTAAAAAATATTATATTTTTTTAGTAAATATATATATATAAATATCTTTTTATAAAATATGAATGAAGTATTCAATACGTTTAAAATTAAATACAAAATATACTGTGCTACGCTACACCAAGTATTAAAATTTAAAACATAACAAAACAATTCAACAATTCCGGTTAATTTACGAGTAAAATTTAATAACATCTTCTGGTGCTTGTACTAATTCGATTAAAACACCTTCACCGCATATTGGAAATTCATCATTTCCTTTTGGGTGAATAAATGTTACTTCGTGGCCAGATGCACCTTTTCTTACGCCACCTGGAGTAAAACGGCAGCCTTTCGCTGTTAGTTCATCCACCGCTGCATGGATATCATCAACCCATAAACCAATGTGGTTTAATGGTGGCGAATTAACTTTTGGACTTTTTTCCGGATCTAATGGTTGCATAATATCCACTTCTACGCTTGTTGGTCCAGTACCTAAAGATAATATATCTTCATCTACATTCTCTTTTTCGCTTTTATACGTACCAACTTTATCCAAGCCAAGCGTATCGATCCATAAGTTTGCTAATTTTTCCTTGGACAAACCGCCTACAGCAATTTGTTGCAATCCTAAAACGCGAAAATTATCCCCAGAACGCTTTGCAGTTGTTTGGATAAAACGTTTGTTGAAACTTATCGCTTGTCGTCTCGCTACTTGTATTACGCAATTCATAATGCTAATATTAATAAAATATAATATTAAATAGTTAACAAGAAAAAAATAATGCAAAAATAAAAATATATATATGTATGTATAAAATACACTCGATAAGTTGTGTGTGTGTGTAAGGGCTCGTTTTTTATGAATCTTCTTCACTGCCCCGTGTGTTTGTTCGTTCATGAGTCGTGCCTCATCCTTCCATTTTTTCTCAAGCATGATGAGGTTTTTTGTTGCCAATAATTATTATTTATTATTATTAATAATTAATAATAATTATTATTTACTCTATTTATTATTTATATTATTTATTATTTATTATATTATTATTATTATTATTATTATTATTTATACGTAGTATAAGTAGATTGAGGGAATAGCACTGCATATAAAATGTCATTTTTTTGCTCCAAAAAATGCCGTAATAAATAGTCCAAAAAAAATGTATATAAAAAATTATATGTGGTAGTAGAGTAGTTATAGTCTATTTACTATTACGACCTTGTACACAGTAGTATTTCTTCTTTGCGCAAAAAGATACATAAAAATACATCATTTTAATTTATTTTTTATATTGAATTTCATGTATTTGTGGTAGTAAAAGTGAAGTATGAAAAAGGTGTAGTACGTAGTAGTAATTTTAAGTTGAAATAATGCAATGAATAATGAAAAGATATTAAAAATAATGCACAGAACAATCGATGAAAATTAATATTATATTATTATTATTATTATATTTATTATCACACATTATTATTAATTTTTTATTATTATTATTATTTTTGTTGTATTTATAATTTATTATTATTTATTATTATTTATTATTTTGTGCTTTTATTAGATTATTATTTATAAAATTGTATTTTATTATTTACAAGACTGCTTTGCTGCCATCATCATCACCGGCCCTGGAAGCCTACCATCAACAACGCGAAGGAACAAAAAAATATTGAACGATGAACTTGTTATTTCAATCGCATCCGAACTTGGCCTCGCTTGCCCCTATGGCAGCTATTTTAGATGGCAATAGTTCTTCCTCATCGTCTGAAGATGGCGAAGTGGTATGTGATAACATAGGTAGAAGTCGTGTTAAACGATACAGGAATCGAATGAAGACTAAAAATAAGCCGTATAATAGCCGTAAAGAAATGTTGAAACATCGGCAAGAAAAATCACTTAAAAAAGAAAAGAAGAGAATAGCAAAACAAAATTCAAACCGAAACGACGATGATAAAAAGAACAAGAAGAAAAACAATAAAAAGAACAATAACAATAATTCGACAGAGAAAGAAAAGGCAAATAATGATAATCTAGATTCTCTAGCTTTATTTATGAAGTATAGTTCGTTTCATACAAACGAAGAGGAGGAACAGTGATTTATTACTTATACACGCTTAGAAAATTTATTCAACGTTTGAATACTAATCTCCCATTCAATACGGTACGATAATATCATAACATTCTCTCCTTACAAATTAGCTAAAAACAATATATACGCGTACAAAATATATAATAGATTCTTACTCATTATTTTTAAAATAAAATTTTTATACAAAATATTTATATATACAAATTATATATTGCGCTTTGTTGGTTATCATAGCAAGGCGGTGACACGGCGCTAAGACAACATTTTGTCCATTTATTCGGCAACGTCAAAGGTAAAAATACGAGCAACGTTCTTGCTGTCCAATTCCATGTCTTTCAATTTCACGCTGTTTCCGTTTATTTCAACTTGGACCCCATCTGGCTTCGTAACCGTATCGCTACCAATCTGTTCGGTAAAGTTTGACAATGTCATGCCATCTGGGATTTCCAACTCGAGCTTTTCAACTTTCTGCCCCTCAAAATTCCAGTGCTTACCAGCAATATAAATGTGACAAATCAAGTTAGAGTAACCATGTGCTTTCGTGTTCAACACAACCAGGACAAGCTTATTTGGTGTCCTAATAGCTTCATACATTATGGGCTCGCCACTGCTTTTGATCTTTGCACCGCCTATACTGCCAATGCGTATGTGCTCTTTAACACCCTGAATTGAATTTAAAATCTGTTTTATCGGTTTCAAGTCATGCTGGTCAAACTCGTCCTGTTTGCTTTGGAAAAGAGTGATGCCTTTAGCACCAGCAAGGACCGTCTGTGCAATCTGGGCAACAATCTCATTCGCGTTTGCTTGATACGACCATGCACCAGAATACATTTGAGAATACAACCATGTTGGCAATGGCATATGATTGTTACGAGTGTTCTTCAAGTACAAATATGGATAATCAATCGGTAATGGTTTTATTACAGGGACTATCGTAGGGGCACATGCGCCAAGGTATGCATCCATTCCTTGTATGTCTGTAATACCACTGTAACTGCCGATATGAGAATTTGTTTTTCCACCTTGGTATGTTGGAATCTCAGGATATGCATCGTTCATACTTTTCGGTATTGGATTCCTCAAGTTATCATTCATATCTCCATCAACCTCGTCCCCGATATATATAGCCGAAACTTTTGAGTGATTTTTAGTTCTTTGAAGAAATTTGGGTTTCAACATCAAAGTCATAGGCAAATTTTTCTGGGCAAGTGAGTCAGCTGCAAATGCTGGGTCGCCACAGGCATCAGTGCTCAAAAAAATTGTATCAATGCCCAAATCTTTCACCGTTTCGTAGTCTTTTGGATTGGGAGTCTGGGTACCTGGAACAGGACAATCTTTTGAGTAAGGCCATGCCTCAATAGGGAAAAATTCGGGGATAACTCTCCCGCCATATCCTACTGATCCATAAACAACGCTCCACACCCTGCCAGGTGCCATGCTTATGGATTGCTTGAAATTCACTATTTTAGTCTGATTGCCAGAGACTGTGATAGGTTTATTTGATATCAAGACACCGTTAATCATGTATGAGCTCAGAGTTCCACTCCCTGAAAAGTGCACGATGAAATCCAAGCCACTGTTCGCGGTTGTGGCATATGTCACAGTGACAGCAGGATTCACGTTTAATTGAACACTTCCACTATAACATTGGCTTTTATCGTCTGTGACTGACACCTGCAAGGTTGGTGTGTCTGAGGAGTCGAGCCAATCTTTATTTCTGGAGTGAAAAGATATCCAAAATACGTTAGACTGAGTATCAGCATGGAAGCGCGACCAGTCAAAATATGAAAAATCTGGGTCATCAAGATCAGTATTGCCAGATGGTAAATTCATAGCTTCTTGAGAGTTTATCATCACTGATTTCACTGATTCCAGATTACAAGTCGAGCCTTGCAGCACAAGGTGTACACGCCCCCCGTCTGTCGGCGTGGTATAGGACTTTAAAGACTCGTGATAGTTTTTTAAGTAGTAATCCTTCCGATACGATCCCGCAAGAGTAGGGCTTGAAGCCAAACCGTAACAGGCAACGAAGGCGTTTAAGCATAAAATAGTTAGAATGACCTTTGACATGGTTGTCTACGTTGTTGTGGTGTTTGTTTCTCTTGCTGCAAGGACGCGTCGTTCGTCGGCACGGTAACGGTACCCTTCTCCTGGTATGCAAAAAGAAATAATCCCCTTTCACATCTTCCTTCATCGCTGAATGGATTTTCGCTTCACGAGTATTCTAATAAGTACAATATGTAGTGTTTTTTCATATCCCTGTGGTTTTTTAATTTTATTAATTATTTTAATTTAAACTAGTGGCTGAACACTGGCTAAGCCAGCACGTGATTTTAGATCGAAATATAATTGTGGGAGTAATACATTACTATTGATTACTATTGATTACATTATTTATTTATTACAGTAAAAAATTCATTTTAATTTATTATTAATTATTTTTAAAATATTCTAGCCAGGCTAGCATTAAATCATTTTTCTCATTTCTTCCTTTGCATATTCCAATGGTTTTATAATGGTTTTCCAGTCAATACCAAAATGGCTAAAGTTTGTTCTTGATAAATTGGTATCAATGAGCCCAGGTTCTAATAAATTTAACACAACACCTTTTTGAGCCATTCTGTTTTTCATTATTAGCGCCCACGAACGTAAATTTGCCATAGCATGTATATACCCCATCTCTCCATCTGCAGCCCCTTTTCCTTCTTTTTTCTCCATATCTTCTTTGAAATTTGGTTGGCCTGCTTGTGATCCGATCAAAATAATATGCGGGTGATCAAAAGTAGTAGTGGTTGTTTTCACCATCGTTGTTGTTGTTGGCATTGACGGCGATGTCCCTTCCTTTTGAAAATCAATTAATGGTTTGTACTTTTCTGGCAGCATCAATGGAATTAATGATTCTAATACATATTTTTTTGTATTAAAATTTAAGTTTTCTAAATATAGTTTTGGGTCTTCGCCATTTGGGACATCTTTGTCCCACAAAAAGGTTCCAGCACTATTTACTAATAAACTAATAGTGCCACGTTTTTTTCCAAACGTTGTGCGTATGTAATCACGTAATATGTAGCATTCAGCCTTTTTAGTACAATCACATTTAAATGTAAAAATTTGACTATCTTGATTATTCCTATTTTCTGATTGCAGTTTTAATTTTGCATCATTTAATCGTTTTTCATTTCTTCCCACTAGTAATATACTGTAAGACAAGCGGATATTATCACTATTTTCTGTACTATGACTAGTAATGTCATTGTTTAGTAAAGATGATGCAAACCCATATCCTATACCATTTGATCCACCAACGACAACAGCTAATTTTGAATTGTTAAGCAATACTTTTGGTAGTGCAGCTGATGATTTTTTGTTTCTCTTGGACTTTTTCTTCTTCATCGCATTTGCAATATTTTCCGCTGCTTTTTTATTATTGCCATTGCAACTGTCGTTTCCATTAATTCCATCGTCAATAAATTCACTTTTAATTGTTAAATCTTTACGACTTGGTATGCCACTTTTAAAAGTATTTATCCAATTATCAGAATTGTAACGCGATAATAAAATATCATAGCAATGATTGACTGTTAATATATGTGTACCGCTATTAATTGTACAATATTTTTGCAATGGAAACCGAGCCGTTTGTATATTTTGCTTTAAAGCTTTTTCGTATGTTATGTTTTTGTATCTATTTCTATCAACTATTCCACCTAAAATGTAAATTTTATGGTCATCAATAGTTTCCAACACATGAGGTGAATCGGCACTTAAATAGACTAATTTTTCATGATCAAACAATTCTTCGTACCCTTTACATTCGTGGTCAACGTCACACCCAAGCCAATTATTTGGAAATCCTGATATTTTATTGAGGCACTTTTCTGTGTTGCCATTCAATTTTGACAAAAAAATTTTAAATGGTTTTTTAGCACGTTTATTAGAACCATAACAATACATAATTTGTTGAGATAAACTTTTTTGCTCAGATTCCGTCATTTTATCATCATAATCCATATCAATAACTATTGTTGGTGCATTTTTTAACTTATTTAAAAATTTATTATCTTTTTCAATTGATTTCTGTGACTTTGTTCCGCTGCTGCGGGGAACATTACAGTTATTTTTTGTTGTATCATTGCTACTATTATGGTTACGCAAGCTATCATCGCAATTATTATTCAGTGCTTTATGTTTCTGCTTTTTATTATTCTCATTACGTAGTTTCCAAATATCTTCGGCCAACTTTCTCTTTTTTGCATTTTTAGACATAGACATTTCGAACTTATTACTATATATATTGTTATTATTGCACTGCAAGATTGTACGAAGAGGGTACTCTCGTTTGTTCGCAGTATGGTGGTTATTCAGGAGAGGTCGTCAGTTTTGCTTGGTTGGTTGATAAAGCTTCTTTGCTTGAAGCATGTTTCTCTACAATTAGGGGCTAGTATTACTATAGAAGAACGTAGCAATATTGATATCCTTATTTTTTCAATAGTTAACCTATTGTTCTTCTCCAACAAATATCACGAATAACAATAAATTGTGACGAAAATCTACCAAAGTGAAATTGTTGAAGGATTCACATTATATTACGATGCACACAGAACGTAAAATACATATTTATAAATTTTAATAACTTTACTTTAAAGGCACTTTTATAATATACGTTAAGGTGGATAAATACACTTTTTATAGAAAACAGTGAATAATGCACTAATATTACGATCTTAGCAAGAATTGTAGTACGAGTCTATGATTACGAAATATTGATATTTCATAGGTAAAAACATCAAAAACATGTATAAAACGTCAACGAAATACGTCTTTTTGTACTTTCGCTGTATAGGCTTTTGTACTAGTAAATATACGTATAAACCATGACTACATTTTATATATTTTTATGCATTATAATACATTATAAAAGGTACAACATTGTTTATGGTATTGTTTCATACAATTTATCACTTCGTTGTCCTATCAAAGTATACATCGATTTTATACTAAAATGGATTCACATCGATCCAGGACATAAAATGGGCTTTTTATCTATTTTTGTAAAATACTGACATTATACTTAAATAATAGAGTGAAGTTTCGAAAAAGGACCAGTCATGGAATTGTAGTATTTTGGACTTATATAGTTCTTTACATACTTCCTAGTATATAAGAAAATTATGTATTTTTTTGATGTTATTTCCTTTTTCCTTTGTTCATAACTACTGCAAAGCTTCCTGTCAAACACTACGATAAAGTCGTACTAAATCCACCACGTTGTGACCGTTATCTATCCATACACGAACTTTTCTGTGCCAAAAGTTGGGCATTGTTTTACACATTCAGCTTATTTACTATAACATACGTAATATTTGTCAACTTTGCATAGTATATAGGTATATTAGGGAATACAAGATGTCTATTTTATGGCACAGAGAAGTTCGAATCGGATTATAGGTAACATCATTATAATGCTACGATGGGGAAATAAAAAATAAAATGAATAAGAAGGCGCAAAGAAATATTACGCTCGTATTATTGTTATTATTATTATATTATTATTATTATTATTATATATTACAGTATTTGAAAAGGTATTATCGTATAGTAATATATAATGATACATACAGTTCAGGATGTCCGTAGAGGATAACCACCACGGCATTTATGAAATGAACGGAAACATTGTGAAGCGTTTCATCAACTTACACAAATTGATTCTTATCCAACTAGCTACATACATACATAGTACATACCAGTGTATATAGTATACAGCATCCAATATGGCAGACGAAGGTAAAAGTGAAACAAAATCAAATTATGTCAAACTAATTAGGTAAGTGTTTTATATAATATATATATAATTTAGTTTTTAGTCAAATATATATATTTAGTATTTAACGCACGCTATTCAAGCTACTACATATATATTTTTACAATTTTCATCGGCTAACATGATATTTTACGCATAATAATACGTAATGTAATAGTGCTGAGGATCAAGTCTTTTATGTAGAACGTCAGATAGCCATGGTATCAGGTACAATAAAAGCGATGTTAATGGGACAATTTGCAGAGTCGAAAGGTGAAATACGTTTTCCAGAAATAACTAGTAACATTTTGGAAAAAGTTATACAATATTTTCATTTTAAAAATAAATACATGAACTCCACGGCTAAAATACCTGATTTCAAGATTGAACCTGAATTGGCATTAGAATTATTAATGGCAGCAAATTATTTAGATGCCTAAAGATAGTACATATGTATACTCGTATTCAAAGGAAAAAGGACGAACCAAATTTGTTTTAATTTTATATTTAAAAACCATTTATTAAATAATTAATTCTTACTCATTTTACATTTTACATGTACGTATTATATACTCGTATATATATCTGTATATATAAAATAAAAAAAATAAGTTTTTCTAATAATTTATTGGTGTGATTTCTTATTTTCTAGCATATAATACATTATATATATATATATCATTAATGATATTGATGCACACAAATAATTTTTTAAAATATTTTTAAAAAATTACCAGGTATAAAAATAAAAATTAAGGTAAATATATATATCATACCAAGTATTATTTTAATATATATTAATATATCATATATATATATGATATATTAATATATAAAACACGAGAATAATTTTGCGACACAATTCTACATACGCAATACACGTCACACGCCACACTTAACGAAAGGAGGGTCTTCTACCAGTACTCAACCGACGACCTGGTGATTTGTTTGTACTGTGACTATAATTACTATAAATTTGATCCTCACCAACAACACTTCCATTTAATAAACTACTACTACCACTACTTGATCGTCTTCGACGGGCAACACTCCCATTTAAACTACTACTACCACTACTTGAACGCCTCCGACGGGGCGATTTTGTTGCAGACATTGGGCGCGGAGGCTCTCGTTTCGGGCGATCATACCCTTCTGTTGCTTCGCTAGCTTGTCTCAATTTAATATTTAACTCTTCTTGCTCAACGTAAACGCGAGTTAATTCATCTCTCAATTTTTTATTGTCTGTGGCTAGCATATCCCGTTGTTCTTTATACATGTCCAAAAGTCCTAGACAATGTGACAATTGTGCCTTCATACTAGTTACTTCCTCCTTTAACATTTTCTCGTCTTCTACCTGTTTTGTTGTATCAAACAACTTTATACCAACATCATTAGGATGGTATTTATTTCTGAGCATATCCCATAATTTTTTCGTTATTTCGTGTGGTTGGTCTTGTTTCAATGCAATACAACGTTTTGCCATACTTTTTGCTTGATATAACATGTCTTTCGCCTCTTCTAATATATAATCAACATTACACGCCTCTTGGACTACCTGTCTGTGATAATCTTGTAGATAGTTTAAAGAACCAACATGTGCAGCATGCATTGTTGATAAACTTGCCAAACGACGATGCTCCCATTCGTTTTCAGATGATATCCTTGAATTAACCCATTCTTGTCGCTTCACAAATGGTGATGGTGGTGAAATTGGGATAGATTGCTCTTGGGGTGGTGGTAGTGGAGGAGGGCGATAATGCACATCATTTATAGAAGTAGAACCTCCCCCATGCATCAGATCATTACCATAATCATTATATTTGCTGCTGCTATAATTGTTCATATTATTTACATTGTTAGAATAGCTAGCACTGTTAGCAATAGCCTGGTCAATTTTCGCTTCACGCTGCGGCTGGACATTTGCAGGCTCGTATCGTTTATCCAAAAACATTGCATTATTATATAGATTCGAAGATGTAGGTGGTGGTATTGATTTTTTGTTTGGTCGTATAACTCCTTCTCCTTTCTCTTTTACCGACTCTCCCCCTTTCGCTACACTATTTCTTTCATCCTCTCTCCAATCCAATGTGTCGCTATACCGTATTACTGGTATTGAGGGCCGTGGCAACGCTGCGAATTCAGCACGAATTTCATGGTTTGCATTGTTTTCAACTGGCTGAATAATATATGGCCCAGGCGAGCGTTTACGCATCGCTGCGTATACTTGATTCGTAGACATATCATTTACATTTGTTTCCCCATATTTAATATTCACAGTGTCACGTGGTGACAAAAAATTCTTATCTTCCGCTGAAGCTGATTGCTTTTTCTTACTTTGTTTCTTCCTTTTACCACTACTACCACCGTTATCAATATCGAGGCCTAATTTTTCTTCACAAGCGTTTAATAAGTCATTAAACTTTTCATTTTCCTCAGCTATCTTTTTTGTCCTATCTTTGATTTGCTCCGGTGTCATGTTCATCTCATTAAGGCTCATGGTATTAAGTTGCGCACACCTTTCTTTGAATTTATTGCACAAAACATTTATAATCCATTCCCTCTACCATGCGACGCTTTCACAACGCTATCCGACACACGAGTTTTTTTTTCATTGTATTTAGTCTTATGTGCTTATTATTATTATTTCACTGTTGTTATAAAATTTGTTTTTTATTGTTATTATGGGGATTAAAATATGATTTTTTTTTTTTTCTACTATTATTATTATTATTGCATCACTGGGACACTTTAACTTGTTTAAGCTCAACTGTATAACAAATAAAATAATAATAGAAGAAGTTGAAAATTTAAATGTATTATTATTTATTATTATTGAAATGATGATTACATTAGGTATTATTATTAATTACTATTAAGTATCATTATTATTAATTCTGGTAGAATTTATTTTATTATTTATTATTAATTATTATTATTATTTCATTTTTATTTAAATAATAATAAATTATAAAAAACGTTTTTTTTTATTCAATTGAAGCGTAAAAATTTATGAATGTTGACAAGATATATATTCACACAATTTTAATGCCTTTTGCATCTCAACACAACATACAAAATAAATACTAAGAACACATATCGAAAAACTAATATACAATAAAAATCATTCAAGATTGTTTGCCAAGTATAATTGCATGACATGGTAGAAGATGCTATACTACTGTTTGATGTATGTGCCTCCCCAGCAGGTGTACATCCTAATTGTAGAAGCCACGTTTCCCCCGAAACTTCTGCACAAACTAATGCTGCAGTATCGGACAACTCAACCTTCGGGTTAAAGTAAAAACATTGTCCTTGCATTTGCGCTATTAATAAGCTTTCTAATACAAATCCATAAGGGCTAATGTAACGAATCCATGAGAATAACCTACATATATGTCTTTGTCTGCCATAGGTTTATTAAAAAATGCGCATCTTATTGCACCCGGTGCAGTTGGAGGGGCATTTGCGACACTATTGGGTATACAATCACAACCAACTCGATGGCATTTAATACAGCTGTCTTCGCCTTCCACTTTTACTTTGTTTTTCCTGCATTCGTTTGCATTTACTTGTCCACACTTTGTCGCATTGCAACGAATTTGTCGATTACTATCAAAATTTTGTAACCATGCTTGTACCGTTTGATAAACCGAAAACGTAAGTTTACCGGTAAAATCTTTTACATCTTTTTCTCTTACATCAATTTTGACTTGCATGTACCCACCAGCAAGGGCTGAAAGTGGAAAAGGAGAGCCATATGTAGAGGCACATTCAAATGTAGGCACATCGACCAAATCATTTGGCAATACTTCAGTCCCGAACGTGTCATATTCATGGCAGACGTTGTTCGATCCGTTTACATTATTTGTTATCTGGGCACAGGCACCGTTGGCCCATTGCGTTTTCGAATATGTATTTGGCAATACTGTCGGTACAATGCCGGGAATACTTCTCCCAGTACTCGAGCAGCGCCCACAATTATACCCGCCAAACCCTGGTGGGCATTGACATCCCATGCATTCGGATTGCCATATGCCACCATTTAAACATGTGTATCCTAAGGTCGAAGAGCAATCCGGGAGAATTACCGTGGCGTTTTCAGTGTAACAGCCACGAACAGGTATATCTTGGAAAAAAGCAACTTGTCTTGAGTCTGGGCCGACACTTGGTATCCCACAACCATCAAATTTGGAGTTTGTGTAATCGTTATTATACGCATCGCATTCATGAAAGACCCAGTCGCATAGCGATTTACACGAATAAACACCATAATTGTTGTAATTGGTTGGATCAGAGAATCCCAGTCGGGTCAAACACCAATGTTTTTTCATAGCATTGACACATTTGTTACCAATATGTTTATTGGCATTGTAATAATCCATCCACGCTGTATACTGATAATTATTTTCTTCCCCAGATGCTGCCCAATTAGAAGGATATATTGTAGGGGAGAAAAAGCTTGATGCGTATTTGTAATTAGGCGATGGTATTAATGCATCTTTATCAATGTATTGAGAACAATTAACCCAATCATCTGGGTGAAATGATGGGTCTGGTTGGTAGAAGTATGGGAATGTCTCTGCAGGTGCAGCATTGTTACATGGTATTGCATATGATTTTAGTTGTCCTTGATCGTCTTTCTGTTTCCCCCCACATCGAGTGGGAATACCCCAAACTAACGAGTTTACGTTGGTTGGAACAGTTATTAGGAATATTATGATAATATAGTAAGAAAGAATCTTCGCATCTTTGCGTAGAGGCGATGCTAACCTTCTCTGCGTTTTTCCAATTACTTTATGAGTCATAGCCGAAGCAAAATCAATACTGGTTCTTTTCGCAAGGCAACGACAAAAATTACAGCAGTGTTTCTATAATCATACACACAAAGAGTTATGCGTCATGTGTGGGTTTACTCATAACTCATATAAAATTGGTGACATTACATATATGCATCTATAATAGGACATATAATATTGTATTACCGGTATTATATTATAGTACTATTATAATATGAATAAAAAAACTGACTGCAAGACGCGACAACTGCCCAAGTAATATAAAACCTTAATATACAAAGATCATGCTTACGAATTAATAATAAATAATACTAAATCTGAATGTAATACAGAGATAACATACCTTAATATGTATGGGAGACATAATTTAAATTATTTTAACACACTATATATAGCGGCACACCAACTGTCGTCTTCTGGTCTTTTTCGATTGTCCTACCACCTATCGCGGTACTTTATAAAACTTATTTTTTAAAAATTAGATTTTTTACGACCAACCTATTCTTTAAATATACCGCTGCAATCGATCTAGTACAATAAGTGAGCAAAATTATCGTTTGTATTGATTATATTAGAATACAAGATGCCTGGGAAGTTTGATAACGGTGAGAAAGTCCCTGGTTTCATACCAATGAGACAAAAGATTGATGTAATGAAAGCTGGAACATATTTACAAAAATTAGATATACCGAATTGGGGAATAGAAAATTTGCAGATAAGACAGGCGAATAATGGCATGTCAAATCCTACTTATTGTTTATGGGGAGCAAATAAAAATACACCAAAAAAAGTCATCATACGGAAGAAACCACCTGGTAAATTATTACCAGGTGCTCATCAAATTGAACGGGAGTATCGTATTATGAAAGCGTTGTCGTCTACAAAAGTGCCAGTGCCAGCTGTATATGCATTATGCGAGGACGAGAGCGTTTTAGGTCGACCATTTTATGTTATGGATTATGTAGAAGGACGAGTTTTAAGTGACGATAAAATGCCGAACTTGAAACCAGCAGATCGTGCAACAATTTACGACCAATTGAATTATATTATGGCTGAGTTTCATAATCTGGACTATGAAGCAATTGGTTTAGGAAACCATGGCAAACGTGGTAATTATGCAGCAAGGCAATTGCGGACATGGGGAAGGCAATTTCGGCTAGGCGCACCATTAGTAACAAAGTTGGTGGATAAGCATGCGGATGCGCCTACCGTTGTTGCAACTGAAGGTAAAATGGAAAAATTAATAACAAAACTAGAACAATTAGCTTCAAAATATCCTGATGAGACAACTTTAGCACACGGTGACTTTCGTTTAGGTAATGTTATTCTACATCCAACTAAACCAAAAGTAGTTGCAGTTTTAGATTGGGAGATAAGCACACTTGGCCATCCATTATGCGATTTAGGATACTTAATGAAACCATGGTATACGCCAGGAAGTTTCATGAAAGGTAAAGCGCTTACAGGGGGTGTAACGAATGTTAATGCAAAGGAAGAGGAAGGATATTTGCCAGAGGGTGTTCCAACCGAAAATGAATATTTGCAGTTGTATTGTCGAAGACGGGGTATACCAATGGTAAGCGAGGAAGTGTGGCAATTTTGGAAAGTATTAAACATGTTTCGTTTAGCAGCAATCACTCATGGTGTATATGCACGTGGTTTACAAGGTAATGCTGGAAGTACATTAGCATTCAATGCTGGTATGCAATTTGTGTGGTTAACAAATATGGCTTGTGAGCAACTTGATATAGTTGATGATGGACCACAACAAGCAAAATTGTAAAGGAATATTTTTTTTTGTAAATTATAAATAAATGTATAAAAATGATATATTGCATATGATATATATACTCGTGTGTAATATTTTCTTACTCATATATGATATAAGTTTAAATTAAAACAATAAAAATTTGGTACTTGGTACATAGATATATATTACCGCGTATGATATTTTATTATTAAAGGAGCAGAGAGTGTAGATAATGATTTTGAAAAATATTTAAAAAATATGTTATTTTTAAAAAAATGTTTTATAACAACGATTATGTGAATAAATTTCGCTCTACGTGCACGATTAAGTTATCATATTTTTAAATAAAAAAAAACTTTATTTTAATTTATCTCGAATATTATTTAGCACATTTGTAAACTCTTTATTCAATTTAACTTTTGAAAATGGATCACCCATAAATTCTTTCCTAGCTAGTGATTTAGATTCAGCCGAACTATAATCTATTTCAACACGCATATTATTTTTATTTCTCAGATAACTACTCTGAAATTCAACATCCAATATCAAATTATTAAATCTATATTTTAACTCTTCCCTAGAAGGTTTCAGTAACACAAAAGTACTAGCTGCGCCTAATAAACCACTTACATAAAAGGTTTTCGTGAAAAAGATTTTAAAAAATGCCATCAGGTCTTCGACGTATATACACTTAATTTGGCTCCTTTATATTATATATAATCACGTGCGTATATTTTAAAAATGTAATTGTTGTTCACATCGCAAGTTCTTCTGATATATATATCGGTAATGATGATAATAATTATTTATTAGTAATATATAATGCGTAAGAGAAGAAGAAGAGAATGTGATAATAAATAATAATAAAATTAAAACACTACTATACAGTATTAATATACGTATTATATTGTTATTATTATTATTTTTTTTTATTATTTATTTATTTTTTTTATTATTATTTTATTTTATTATTAATTATAGTTATAATACGTAATAAATTATTAATAATAAATAATAACAACATTAATAGTGTCGAACAACCACTATATTTTGGACGCATATGTATCAGATGGTGTACTATCTTCGTCTCATTTTCATAGTCATACTCTACTACCTGGTATAGAGTTTATGGTCTCATATGGAGACATTTTTGGAAGCAAAGAATGGACCAATTTTCGTTGCTCCAATGGTTCGAGGGTCAGAGCTTCCATTTAGAATGTATTGCAGAAGATATGGGTTTAAAATTCTATATTCACCTATGATAAAATCTGAACAAATAGTTAAAGGTGATAAGCAAGAAATGAAACTCCTAGAAACATGTGAGGGAGATACTCCATTGGTTGCACAATTATCAGGTCGTGATCCACACACATTATATGCTGCAGCAAAAATTGTGATAAATGCTTTTGGAAAGAATTTAAATGCAATTGATTTAAACCTTGGATGCCCACAAAAATGTGCAGAAAAAGGCAAGTATGGAGCTTTTTTGTTGGAGGAACCAGACCAAACTTTCAAGTGTATTAAATCTCTATGTAAGGCATCGAACGATCATTACAAGCAATGCAATAAAAGGGTATTAATATTTTGTAAAATACGCATTGGTCAAACCATCAGCGAAACATTGAAGTATGCGCAAGTAATTGAAAAAGCTGGCGCACAATTAATTGCTGTACATTGCAGACTTAGACAAAGTAAGAATGATGGACTGCCAGATTATAAACATGCAAAAGCTTTAGTGGATAAAATTAATTTACCCATTGTAGTAAATGGTAATATAAACAGTGTTAATCAAGCAAAATCAGTAATAAAACAAACTGGTTGCCTAGCAACAATGAGTGCTACTGCCATTCTTCGAAATCCACGCCTTTTACGTTTGAATGGCAGCAAGGATGATGAAGGACTTTCATCACCATCATCGCTTGCATTGGAGTACATAAACTTTTGCGCACAGTACCCACCCCCCGACCCTCTGTATATACGCAAACATTTTAGATGGATATTTAGAAATGAATTAGAACCAAAAGTAAATCTTCTTACTGATGAAGATTGGAAAAATGCAATAAATGATGAAAAAAACGGGTGGAAAATTAAATTATGGAATTTTCTTGTAAGGCCATATTTAAATTCACTGGATCAATTCAAAGATATTTGTACATTATATGACTTTCATATTAAAGCAGACAACTGTAACAGCAATATGGACAAGAATGCCAATATAAACATAATACCAACGTTTAAGTCTATTAAGACGAAAAAGTTGGAAAATAATAATAAAAAAATACAAAGTGCGTATAAAAAAATATAGCTCCACTTGGAAGACCTTCACCAGCTTTACAAGTAACGTCCTGGCCACTAGTGTATGGCGACGATGGCGAAATACCACCACGAGCTGCAGGTGGAAGCCAATATGCTTGACCTTGACCTTACGTACTGGTTGGAATCAATAAACATAAGGCTAATAACAATAAAACTTGAAATTTAAACATGATTGATTATTTATATTAACGTATTCGTATAAATATTTATGTAGATGTACGTGTGTCCGCTGTTGTTTTGTTGAAACCAGCAGAAAAAATCTTTCGTATGTATATTTTTATTAACACTTTTCGTAACGCTAAAAATGTAATATTTTATTACGTTGTTTGAAATTAATAAAAGTATAGGAATATGTCTTTTTTGTGACGTACTAAAAATTTTGTTGAAAAACTATTTAATCTGAAGAATGTTTAACATGGCGAAAATTAATGTTGCTAAAATCATGTATAATATTGGTCGTACAATCCTTAAACATAAAATAATTTGAAAAAAAAATGTTGTGTGAATGCATTTATTAATGCATATTTGTCCCTCTTCTTTTTGTTGTTTTTAACTCGGTTATAGATATTAGTCTAAGAAGTATAATGTAACATCCTATGTACGCAGAGGAGCATTAGTCCATGGTGTAGTAGTCATATTTAAATATGTAGTATTGAGTAGATGTTATCGATAATAATAGAAAATATCTTTATTATTATTATTATTTAAAATTATAAAAAATATAATATAATAAATCCTTTTATACTACTACTACGTACCTGGTACATACATAATAATAATAAAAAATAATAAATATAATACATTAATAATAATAATTAATTACTAATACTTTTTTCAAATCAATTGATGCGTAGTAAGTGTAGTAGTAAAAAATGTAGTATTAGTATAGTAGAAAGAATAATATAATAATAATAATAATAATAATTTCAATTTTTTTATTTACAATAATAAGTTCAAATAAGAAAAAAAGAAATTTCCTCCAAGTAACATTTGTATGGCGGACCAGTTTTTCTATGCGTGTGTACATCTTATTACAGTGTTTGGCAATATCTTCTTGCTGCTAGACACAGAAATATATTTGTTTTGTATCCCTACTTTATTTTTCTACTTCAGTTTATTTGATTTATTGTTGTAAGCGGGAACAAATAACATGACGTTGTTTCACACAATTGTATTTTTATTGATTTTTTTTTCCACACTTACAAGTGCTGTGCCGTTTGAGTCACGGTTGTTAGCAGATAAAAATGATGTTAACATAGAGTTTGGCCTTGTTTTGAACTATGCCAACACACTTGAACGTGATGATGAATTTAAATGCCCACCGGGTAATTATGTAGCTGGGACAATGGTGCTCGGAATGTTTCATAGTCTTGAAAATCCAGGTACATATGAAATTTATGCCAGTAACTCAACTGGAAATATTCCAATTGAAAAATATGGTAGCTTTGGCAGTGACCCTGGTATGTGTTTGTATCGCTGGATAACATCTGACTTCAAAAATTACCACGGAGGCGACTGTACATTGTGGGTCGCATCAGATGGTTTAGGCGATTTTAAAAGTATTACACGTGATGATGACTTGGGTATATACTATATGATATATTGGGGCCCGCCAGCACCAGATGCAAATGGTGGATCACCATACTTGTACACATCAAAGGATAATGGTAACACATGGAATGGTCCTCAACTCACCAAGGGATTAGATCATTATAATCCTCCTGGGACTACAATCCACGCAAAAGACGATATTAATTTATTGCATCAACCGGGAGTAGGACTAGTTGATCTGCAACTCTTTTGGGAAAAAAATGCATCGATTCCTGGTGGATATTGTGATAACGGTGGATGTGATAAAAGAAGAGTATTAGGTACTATGAAAAGTGAAATGAGCAGCGGTGGTATACAATGGAATTTCAACGGCTCTACACGTATTCCAGGAGCGGATGAAAATGATCCACCTGAGCTTCAATTTTATCGAAGTCGTCCTTTTTTTGTCCCATCGACAAACAGAACGCGTATATTTGCACACACTTTATTATATGCTCCTTCACCCTACATTAATCTTAAATATGGTAGACAGCCGATCGGTGGTGGTGGATCTTGCAGGGACCCGCCAAATGAAAAACAATGCCATGGACCACACATGTATGAAGAATGGTGGACATTAGGGGCAGGTGCTTCTGCCTTGGATATGAAGTCCTGGCGTCGCCCTGCAAGATTTACAAAGATGGCACCTGAAAATGCCTATCTATTTGCACAACCAGGTGTAATTGGTAATGATGAATCTATGAAAATGATTTGGGTGGGAAGTGGTGAAATATATACTTTGCCCCTTCATAGGGGCGTTGGCTTATATGCACCCGCAAATGGTCGTGTAGAAGTTCAACCATCATTTGATTTGTCGAAAGCAACTTCCTCGACAAAACTGTGGATTAATGCTAATGCAAAATGGGGCCCTAAGTTACCTCAAGGTGGCTGCGATGAAACATGCGCAGCATACGTTTTAGTGGAGTTGCTAGATGTTCATGGCAATGTCATTGATGGTTATGATCATAGCCATTTCAACCCTATTATGGACCAAGATGAAATTAATTTACCCTTAAAATGGAATAATAGCACCAAGTTGCCGGTTGGAAATAACGATATTACTGTAAAAATTTGGTTTCGTGCAGCTAAAATATATGCTGTTTACCTTGGAGAACATTTTCAGCCTGGTCATTAGCACCTTTCTGGGGATTGTACTTTTAGCAGGTGCATAGGCCTCCTAGTATTTTCTCAAGTATTATGATAGCCAGATAATAGTATATTTTAAAATATGCTCTTACTCATTAATTTAAATAAAATTTACAACATCCAAAAAAAATGAATAAAAAATATGTTTAATCTAAAATCTAAATCATACACCACGCACCAGAGTAGTATTTACTCGTAGCATTTTTCACTTTACATATATTTCAAACATATGACACACTATCTATATTTTCAATCTTCAAAGTAACAATGACCATGGGTTATCGTCGACATAATACCAAGGATAATATCAAATGGACGTTGAATCATACAAATAAACACTTTGGCTTGTGGACATATTATCTTCGCCCATAGCTTTTGTTTTAACAATACGCCAACCATCCAGTTGCCAGCCAATTACAACACACCTCTTATTATTATTACCAACGCCATTTTTACTTTTTAAAAATTTCAAAAATATGTCCTTCAAAATGGGAAATGAGTCTGGTATTAAATACACAACGAGTACTGTGATTTCATCAAAGAAACTATCATCTAATTTTGTGGCGTCGCCGCATAAAAATTCAATACGGGTATCCGGTATACCTCGTTCCTTTGCATTTTTCTTGCAACGGGTAATTAAGTTTTCATCAATATCAATACCAATAGCTTTCTTCGCGTTAAAGCGTTGCACTGCCCAAATAGGGATTCTACCGTCTCCACAACCTACGTCACATACAACGTCAGATGGAATTGTATTTGCAATTTGTAGTACATCGTCTAACCATACGCCTGGAGTTGGTAGATATGGCGCTAAATTATTGATATTTTGTTTGAGTTCGTTTGGATCCGGTACACAGTGAAATCCAGATAAAAAATTATCTTCCTCGTCCTCTTCCATATCATCCTCACCATAATTATCAAAGACTTTACAATTTGCATTTAAATCATTATTCGCTGTTGATGACATTATTATTGCTGCTCGTCTCGTGTATATATATTACAAATCCCCACATAAGTTGCGTTGCTGTTATTTTTTTTATTTCACCCCCCACACCTTTGTACTTACAATGGACGTTATTGATCGAGTTCAATATTCTTTGAATAACCGAACACAAGACACGACATTTTTAAGTATTAACTAAATAAAAACAACAAAAATTTCAATAAATAATACTACATGTAGTAGTAGTAGTAGTATAATAATAGTAATAATAATAAAATAATAAAAATAATAATAATGGCAAGAGCGAATAATAGCGACAGCTATAATAATAGAAAAAAAAAAAAATGATGCCTGTGAATAATAATAATATTGTCGATCAAAGGAAAATCGAGAATCACACCCCCCTCCGATTAATTTACAAAAAAAAAATAAAAAAATAAGTACAATATTAGTATACCACATTTTAACAACTTGATAGGGAATTGACAAAAAATGTAACAAATGTATATTTTAAATTTCAAAAAAATAATTATTATTAATTTGGTAAAATTGTTACATTTTTTGTCGATTACCTATCAAGTTGTTAAAATTTGGTATACTAATATTGTACTTATTTATTTATTTTTTTTTTGTAAAATCGGAGGGGGGTGTGATTCTCGATTTTCCTTTGATCGACAATATAATTATACTAATAATAGTAACCTTTTTATATTAAATGGCACTTATTTTTGTATTACCTAATGGGGTCCATTATCCACAAAAGTGTTGCGCCTACACAGCACTGGTTATTTGTCCATACGAATAACCAGGCCTGTGTACCTGCTAATACGGAAGCCATTAGGAAAATACCATATAGTTAAGTACAATAATTAGTAATCTAAATCGCACAATAAAATATTACCTTAATTTAGAGGGTTTTGATACAAATAAGGAAGGTATTATTGGAATTATAAACAAATGTGCTGTGTAGGCGCAACACTTTTGTAAATAATGGACCCCATTAGGTAATAGGGTACCTTACACGTTCGGTTGTTCCAGTCTAAGTCGTCTACACCCGATTCTGCTTTGCACACTCACTTAACAAAAAGACCCATACGGAAAATATTTCATTCGGATATGGAAACACTTTCACCGCACATGCAAATTTGACATCTTTAGCCTCATTACAATGTATATTTGTATCACGCACTTTTTCTACGATACTTTTCATGTCTGTAAAAGGGCAATTGATAGGAAATCCATGCAACGATTTGTTTTCGAATAGACCTTGCAAATTTGGTGTTGTCTTCAATTTACTCCTATACGCATTCTCATCGAATTCCATTTCCCCTCTCAACGCTTTTTCGAACTCCTCTAAAGTTGTTTTCAAGGCATTGCCAGTATTACGAGCTAAGCGTGTAGTAACAGCACCACGCCTAGCCCCAACCTCATTTTCTCTCCATGTTCTTAATTCAGTTTGAACTGTCTCTAAAATTTCACGTTCAAGTAATTGCGCCTTTTCCTCATCTGGAGGCGAGTATTCTAAATCTAATTCTTGACATGTTGTTAATTCAGGTTTTGGATACTTTTTCTCTGTAAAAAATGGCCGCCAGTTTCTACTATTATCTACGTCGTATGCCATTAAGCTCGGTGCTACCTCAGAATTATCACCACTTTTTGCACCCGGTACAACCAAGAACACATTGCCGAATACTTCATGCAACTTGCCTGGAATTGAAACATTTCGTTCACATATTTTTAACTTAATATTGGTGGGTTGATGATATAAATCTATATGAAAAGAATACGCCATTCTTGCGCGAAAACCTGAAAGAAATGAGACCTCTTTTGTTTTTCCTACCTTTTTCCCATTCAAATATAACTTGCCAAATATTCTCAAATTTTGTATCTTCTTGCGTCTTGCCTGCTCTTTCGGTGGGCACATTTCCGTTGCAGTTTTTGAAGCCGATTCTTCTAAAAGAAAAACAAACTGTTTACGCGATGAGATTAATTTAACGTTTTCTCGAATACGTTCAAACACTTCGTCGAAACGCTCCATTGTGGTATCACTAGTCGCTTTATATTTCTTCATAATCGGAAAAAAATCCATGAAAACCCTTTTCACCTTTGAAATTGCTTGCATGGCATTATTATGCAATTTGCTTTGTTTGCTTTCTTTTGCTCGCATCGTCAAAGATGTACTTGTAAATTCTTGTTTCTTTCGCTGGACTTTCAATGCTTCCCAACATGTATAAACTTGTTTGTTCAGCTCTAAATCCGTTTCATTCTGCGCACCATATTTAGATATTTCTTCTATTAAATCAATGGCATTACGGCGTAATTTTTCTCCCCTGTTATGATCGTGTAAATTATGATCATTGACATCTTTATACTGTTGCAAGAAAGACGATACCACCTGTAAAATTCTTTCTGCAATATGACATGCCGCATTTTTTCGCATTTCCCTGGTATACTCAGCAAAAATCCATCGTAGTTTAGAAGCCAATTTATCTTCAAGTATGAACAATGGATGATCATCAAAACCAATTACACCAATACTTACTTGTAAACGGGACAACTTATTTTGATGATTTTTCAATGTATATATTGGTTTTGAACGTTTCACCAATATATTTTTTCTAGTGGGTAAGGGCTCTTCAAACGTACCTACACCATCCGAATCATTCATCCTTAAAGGGCGCTTTAACGATTGTTGATGTAGTAAATCAGCATGTTTTATTTCTCCTTTATGAAATATTTCAGCTTCCATTGTACCATGCGGTGGACATTGAATATGCCCAGTTCGAACGTTAAATGCGGGCATATCTGGATCATTTCCAGGATTTTTAACCTTCTTTACTCGCAATACTTGATCTTCATGCCTCACAACTTCGCGTAACAATCGTCCAGTATTTCGATCTTTGGCTGTATTTGACACAAAAGATGTTGATGCACTAACATATAGACCCTCTGATGCGGTGGCGCTAATTGCACTGCGGTTACTGTGGGCACTAATGCCATGCTCCTCGTACATTTTACTATCGTGAACAGGGTGCATCACAATATCCTCATGATCACCATCACGGCCATGAAATTGCAAATTAAAATCAATATCAGAGAAACCAGACTTCACCATACCACGCGAAGCCAACAAACGTCTTTTTGACTCTTCAATAGTCATGTCTTCAGTGTCACTATCATCTGTATCGCTGGCACCGTCACTTTCATCGTTATTTTCATTCGGAACATCAACGTTATTGTTCTTTTTCTTACCTTTTGGTGATATTCCACCTGTGCCTTTAACATTTGGATTTTGTTTCGCATTTTTCAGAGGATCTGCACCGCCAAACCTAGACATTCTCTTTTTTACACCCGATCTACTTGCCCCAACACCTGATTTATTAATATCGGCATCGTCACCACTAGGCGATGATATTAATTTACTTTTATTTTTATTTTTTCGCCGTAATGCAATTTTTTCCCTTGCAGTTAATTTCCTAGATGGTGTTTCCTCCGACATTTTACTGTTGTATTTTTTTTATACGTATATATATATATATATACGTATGTATGTATCAAGACAAACAAACTTTCTTGAAAAAGTAAAGAAACAATAATAAATATAATGGTATCTGTATGTCTCTAGTGCCAATGTCGTACTTGTTGATTGATGCACTTGTTCATAGGTTTGCATATGTGATGCGTGTGTGATTAATTTGATAATGTAATACAATAATATATCGTTATGTATGTGTGTAGTATTATTTCACTAATAATATAATGTTATTATATAACAATGAATTATTTAATAATAATATTCAAAAATCGTTATCACTTACTTAGTAGTATGTACGTAATAACTGCCGAATATTTCAAATATTCAATTTTAAGGTGATGTGCACGCAAAAGAAATTACATTCTGAGCGCATTGACTATTATAGTAAGTAGTGCTGTACGTAGTCTCTACATACGTACGACACTTCTTCGATATTAAATATTAATACAGTGTATTATACTACACTGTATTAATAAATATGAAGTTTAAGTTTAAGGTTTTCAGTGAAGGCGAAAAACTTCGTCCAACGCCTGTGGAAATAATATAATAATAAAATAATAATTTCAAAAAATAATAATAATAATAATAATATTAATACTGATTTCAGTAATGTAATATTGGCAGCAATGTGCCAATCTCAACCTGCATGGGTATTGCAATTATTGTACATTGCATAAACAAATCAATGACGGAGTCGGCATGCGTAAATTTGTATATATTCCGAACAATAGACTGACTCCTTAAAAAAAAAATTAGCTGTCATTGAGAAACAGATAAAATGCCCACAGTACACTCAAAGGTGGAGGCGAGAAAAAATGATGAAAAGTTGAAGACAAGAACAATGTATGCTGTGTGCTTTTCAATCTTTTTAAGTGTCTTACAACATGTGATACAACTCCAGTCAGAACCTTTACTTATTAGGAGGCTAGTGAACAAGAATCCTGTAGTTACAGCACAGGTAATGGCAAACACGTCGGGCTTGATTGGAATTTTAGGTTTACTTGTCAATCAAATTGGAGGAAAATTGTCAGATGCATTGGGAAGGAAATATTTTTATCTTGTCGGTCCCTTTACGTCATTTGTTTGTGGTTTGCTTGTTAATTCATTTTCAAATAGCTTTTCTGTAGTGACTATATGTCGTGTGCTTCGCACTTTAATGACTGGGTTTTCTTCATCTGTAATGTGTTCAGCTTCTTTATCGGACGTATTAGAAGGGAAGCAATTGTCTATTGCTCATTCATATCTTGGCGCTAGTGTTGGCCTTGCTGTTATTTTCGCACCAATTGTCGAAGGATATATATTAAAAAAAACAAATATGTCCTTACAGAGTCCCGCATTAGCTTTATCAACTCTAGGTGTGATACATTCTCTGTTTATATTATATGCTATTCCAGAAACGAATGCAAGTGTATTAAAACAGTCAGATTGCAAAGTTTCGTTTCTCAATGCACTATTTAATCTTGATTTTGCATCTATCAATCCATTTTCATTTATGAGTATATTTCGTGAAGATCCAATATTAGAAACGGCGCAGCGTGAAAAATACAAAAATTTAAATCCAAATATTAATGCAGCATTAGACAATAGACGTATTATCAAACGCTTAGTTTTGGTGTCTACCTTTCAGAGTTTTTTAGAAGGCAAAAATGTAAACGATATTGTCCAGGTATGGCAAAGAGAACACCTAAAATGGGATGCATTTGGTATGAGAGATTTTACGGTAACATATGGCATTTTATGCTTCCTTGCTGGTCAATTTCTTACACCGACATTATTACGAAATATTACAGGAAGGAACTTTACATCTTTAACAAATACATTGAATGCGTTTGGATTTATTATGAGAGGTGCGACTGAAATACCTATAATATTCTGGTGGTGTATTGTGCCGATGTTGCCTGGGGTTAATGGGGCGTCAGCTTCCGCTGTGAAGAGCATGGCTACTGATAGATGTATAGCAGCTGGAGTTGGGAGAGGAGAATTATCAGCTTGGCTAAATAATCTACGGGCCCTTGTGCTTGCTGTTGCACCAGTGATATATGGTAACTTTTATGCGTTTTGTGTATCAAATAAAATTTATCCTGGAATTACATTTACCATTGCAGCAATTTTTGGGGCTATAATTCCCGAAATTTTACATCAAACTTTAAAAATAAGCGAAACAAAAACATTAACACGGGAAGATAAGTATATGATAATAGAAGGAAGAAAATTAGCATCTTTGCAAAATATGAAGAAGCTCATGCAAACATCATCAAAGAAAGTTGAGTAAAAAGACAAATTTTTGATTTTGCATATGTGCAACTTATTTACGCACACGTAAAATAAATATATATATATATATATATATATACGCTCGTATAAAAGTAAAACTTATATATTTACGCGTAAAAAATTACGAGCGCGTTGTAAAAACAATACGCGTGTATCATTACTGATATCAAGAACTTTATATAACTTATACTGGTATGATATATCGAGATGATAAAGTAAATTAAAACTAACACAAAATATTTTGTAATACTTTATATTATATATATAAAATACGAACTATATGTTTAACTTAAAAGTCTTAACTTAATGTAAAGCTATATATTATAATAAACATAATATTTATACTTGGTACCAAAATGGATATTCAAATATACGCTCGTTTAAACAAGGTTTTGCTAAGTTTTTAATTTTTTTACACACACACACACACATTTTAGATTTTGTGTCGTTTTGTGTTAAGCCTTTAAAATATATTATAATAATTTTCGTATTTCTTCGATGAAAGGCAAAAAGGTCTTTATATAATTTATGCCTAGATATATGACATGAAATTTTAGGGTACACACCCGTCAAAATGCATATTTGCATTTTTTTCATTAATCGCTATCAAAAGGTACATCGACTCTGTGCCACGAATTGTTTAAAATACCTCTACGATTCCATAATGTGTGAGCATTTTCAGGCTGTTGGTTGTAAGAACCATCCACAGCTTTACATACCAGCTGAATTTTGCCATTTTCTTTACCTAGTTTTTTCAATTCTGCAGTTAAAGGAATTGTTGCTTTCCACAGAGTCCATGCCCATGCTCGGCCACGTTTTTGCTCAGAACCTTTACCTAACTCAGCTGTAACCCAAGTTTTTCCATTATCAGCTGAAACGTCAACACGAACGATTGGTCTACCACCACCAGACCATGCATATCCAGACAGATCAATATCATCATCATCTATTGAAATAGTATACGAGGAATTTCCTGGCTCCACGATAGCACTTTGTACAGGCATTTCTTGGCATGATAACACTTTTGAAGGATCAACATTTTTAAATGACTTCACATTTGGAGAAAAACCTTTGTACTGTACATTTTGTTGCCATACACTTGGTGATTCTTGTTCGCTTGTAACAATTTTTGTTAACCATTTGACTTGTCTAGCACCTATATGACCAGGCACAACACTACGCAATGGATAACCATGCTCCCTTGGTAATTCAGTTCCGTTCATTTCATATGCTAGTAATACATCCCCACGTTTATGTGTTGCTTTTTCAACTGGTATTGAAGCATCATACGGCGGATCTAATGGATACATATGTACATGCTCAATGCCATGCTCGTCCTCCGCATCATCAACATTAACGCCCGCAAATTCTAAAACATCGCGCAACAAAACACCACCCCAAACTGCAGTACTTATAGCACCTGTTTGCCAAGCCAAACCAGAAGTTTTCTCAATTTCATTGTAAGCACCACGGCGATTTCCACCACACTGCATTGTGGCAACCACTGTTCTTTTTTTGAACAATGTCTTTAAATCATCCAAAGTCAGTGATACCGGGCTTGTAATACCTTTACCTTCAATCACTAAGCGATACTCTTTCGGATCTACTACAGGTACAGGATGATGATGTCGTACATACCATAGTTCATTTGGAGTTATGTACGTATCATTTGATATTAATGATACAGGCGTTTCAGCATTGAATGGTTTTTCATTATGAACAAGCAATGCTGCATGGCGCTTTGGATCACTAGCATATGGGTCGCTTGTATCGTATACAATTTTTTCCTCTTTATCAGACAAAACCCCAATTTGATACTTTTGCAAATGTTCTTGGACTTGTTTGTTGCCAAAATGTTGTCGATATAAATTCCAAAATGGTTCAACTGAGCCACCTGCAGCTAGCATAATCCTCTGCTCCCCACCAGGATGTTGTTCAACAAAATCAGTAATATCATAAACGACATTTTTATATGTTACCCATATACCATCTTTTTGCGTTTTATGTTTAGCAACTTCAGCTCTGGAAAAAACTTTATTGGCATTTCCAGCAGCTTCTACTACATTGCTACGATTGTTGTCATTGCTAGACAACGTATAGTTTATACCACTGTAAACTACACCAGAAGTCAACAGCGCTCTTAACCAATACGAGGATGATCCTGGCGAAGAAGACCTATTATGTTGAAACCGTTTGGTGGTAGAAAAATATTTATTGCTTCGCTTAAACGCCATTTGTTCATTACTACTAACAAGCATTGCGTGCCGTTTTAAGCTATTTAACTTCTTTCCATTTTTAATAATGTTACGATAGACACGGAAGCAGTTGTGTATACTTGTCGTGCTTTTCATCACGATACTATACTATTCCTCTTCCAAGTTGTTCTCCAAATTAAAAATACCGAAAGATAGACAATGAAATGTAGTCTAAATATATAACCAATGCACAATATCCAGGAGTCCAAAATATATACAGACGGAGAGAGCATTATCATCATTCATCATTATTTATTGTTGAATTTATTAATTATTATTATTTTATACTCGTCGTATTTTTTTTTTTTTTATTTTATTATTATTATTATTATTAAATATTAATATTATTTTTTGTTATTATTATTATTTTATTTATTTTTATTATTATTATAATAATAATAAATATTATACGAGCGCGTAGGTATTCTTCTGTGGTGTTGTATATCTATTATATAATATAATATTATTTATATTATTGTAATAATAATACCACTCTCCTACCTCCATCTGGCTATGGCCATCTGGGCTGGGCATCCACCAACAACCACCACCACCATATGTGTGCATATTTTTTATTATTATTTTTTTTAATTTAAATTTATAAATACAGGAATCTATGGAGTTTACATACACACAGCATTAGCATAAAAGTATACTAACAAGCTAATAGGAACAAGTACACTATATGCATCTTGTGTTAGGGATATTATTATTATTATTATTAATAAATTTATTATTATATTATTAGACTATTGAAATTATTATTCCAGTTATTATTATTATTATTATTATTGTTAACACTATAACTACTAAACCTAAAAAAGTACACACTTACTTACCAACTAAATAAAATGGCCTGTTTTGTTGTGGTAATATGAATGTGTCAATGCGGCATCCCATATTTTCATTATTATTTGTAAATGCGTACATACTAACGTGTCTATTAAAAGATGGCTGCAGGAGAATGGGCACGATGGTACTTGTCTGCGTTAGAAAAAAAACCATATGTAACAAAGGGCTTGACATCTGGCGTAATGAAAGGCTTAAGCGATATTACCGGACAACTTTTGGTAGATAAGAAGATAAATAGTTATCAAACTATTTTGTCTAAATTTATTTTTGAATTTTTTATTGGTACTCCAATCTGGCATAATTTTTACAAATATGTAAATTATTTTTCTATGTATTGTATAAAAGAATCAAAATTTCTAAGAACATTGCTAAGCACTTTCATTGATCAAACAACAATGACACCACTGTTTTATATAATCTGGTATTATTGTATTGGGATTTTAGAAAGTCAATCATTAAAAGACATTAAACAGCAAGTAAGTGATGAATTAATCCCAACAATTATTTCTGCGTGGAAAGTATGGCCATTTTATACATTTTTTCAAATGTACTTTTTGCCGGAACAATTGTGGATTCCAGTGGGAAATATAGTTAGCTACACATTTGGTTTATATTTAAAACTACGAGATTCATATTATAAACAAAACAAAGACTCGTTAGTAGTAGCAACACAAAAAATTTATGGTTCTTGCACATGTGGATCAGTAACATATCAGAATATGGAGAATAAAACATTGCATGATATATGGGGTATGTTTATTTGCCATTGCTCACAATGTCCTCAAAATTCAAAAACATGGTTTGATAAGGATATAAATTCATCTGGTACCCCTTGGGTTGCAATACCTAGATCCTCGTATAAATCACCAAATAAATCTCTAGTAATCAAGAATTTATCAAATTTTGCTGAACGAGGAATTTGCCAAAAATGTGGTGATTCAGTATATATACGCTACATGTGTGAGAAACACACAGATTGGGTTCATATGAAAACATTGACCCCAAAACTAAAATTAGACCCGCCACTGTTACATCTTGGAAATGGGATCCGTAAAACAATAAAATGCCAGCACATACATTGCAAGAGTACCTGTTTGGAAAAAGATTTTAAAGGTATTCCAATATATGATAATGAAGGTTTTTGGGAACCAGATCCATGTCGTGAAAAAGGTCAAGCGGAACCAAATGTATGTTCCAACTGCTGGCAACTAATTGATGATGGAAATTGTAAATGTGGTTAATATATACCAATTGATATACAAGTTATTTTTATTTTCTCAAACTTAATAAAAATAAGTTTAACTTATCATTATCATAAAATATAAGTTACACACCATTGTATATAAGTTAATATATTATAACTTATCTCATAGTGGGGATAGGGGATAGTAAATTTGTAACACACATATATATGATTATCTCCCCGTGTAATTACACAAGAGTGTTACTTATATAATATGATATGCATAATTATATATATAATATATAACTTTAATATATAAATATTATACGAAGCACGAAGTACTTTTAAAAATATAACAAGTTTTTGATACCCACAGTTCGTGTATTTACTCAAATCCTTCTTCTACGGTAACCAATTTAGATTTTTTTGTAGTAGAATCGCCGTTAATAAACCCAGGTGGAAGAACGGGGTTATTTTTTTTTTCAACATGGCCATACTCCTGGCCTCTATATAATTGCGTAGACCAATATTTTTCCATTTTTTTACTTTGTTCTTCACTACACATTTCAATTGCAACACAAAAATCATCGCTTGCTGATACTTGTGTTTTCCCAATAACAGATTTATCTACACCATCAGCTTTCATAGTTTTTACTAAATGGTTATATAGAGCCAAACGCCTCGGTAATGGCAATTTACTTGGTACAGGGAAACCTTGACTTGCGGAAAGAACTCGCAATTTATCATTTAATCTATTCTCAATGGTCTTCAATGTTACTTTACAACTTGCCTGACTTAACCCAGCTTCTACCGCACCATCCGTATTTTTTTCTATACATGCTAAACGTGTTTCCATTTCAACTATAGCCGAGGAAGGGAATGTGACCCCACCACAGTCAATTTTACCATTTTTAACACGTTTAAGTTCCTGTTTTAGGCCATTTAAAGCTTTTGTTGCATCAGGGTTTGATAATCCAGCACTTTGGATATCTAATGCTTTTGCCAATGGAGCGGCTTCAGCATCTACTTGTAAAAATGATGTTTTGCCCCCAGTGATAAGTTTCAATGGACTGCCACCACATTTTGATGTTGCTTCGTCTAACGTGCTTTTATCGGATTTAAAAATTTTAGCATCGCACACAGTCTTTGTAACATCTTCATATTTTCTTTTCGATCCCATATCTGCATACAAGTATGGTTTACCATTACTAACTGTTGTCTTTTTCAGAATATCATTACCCCTGTATTTTTTATTCGGTATTGGCGCTGGTAGCGTCACTTGTAAATCGAGAGACGTAATAAATTTGGAGCATGCGTAACACACTTTATTCATTTTCGATCGAATATTTTGTTTTTTCAGATTTAAGTACTTTGATTTTATATCTTCGTATTTAGCGCAAGTGCCACTTGATTCTTCACTTACGACTTTTGCGGTTAGTGCCTTTGCTTTTTTCTTGTCGAACGCGTCTTTTGGTTTCGTCAATTCATTTAGCAATCCTTCCATATTTTTACCTTCTGCATCATCCACTTTCTTGATTTTGGAAGTTGCACCGCTTTCACCTTTGTTATTGACTTGTTTATCATTACTTTCAGAAAGATAATCGTTAAAATCTAAATATTTATCACAGCCAGCCATGGATCGTTTACAAATACCAACAGCTACTTCAAACTTCCTCCATGGTTTCCCTGTCATAAGATTTATTTTCTGCGAATACATTGCAAACTCCGCGTTATTGTTCATCAACGATTTCAACAAATCTGACAAAGTATTAACTTTTGCAATGGCATTATATGGGCGTATGTCTGTCTTTCGAATAATACTACGTGCTAATACACCACCTATATACGAGCATCTTGCCTGCTTCAATTTAGAAGGAAAGCTTTCGCAAAATTTATAGGAGGACGAAAGCCCAAAATCATATGTGCCAAATTCACGATCTGGATCTAGTTCATTATTGACTTGACGAACGCACATATTGCAATTAGCATCAATATTAGATCGAAACGTTTTTTTTAATATCGCAGTTGAAGCCTTTGCCGCGCCAAAAGAATTGGTCATAATTGAATCAGCTTTATCGAACCATTGTTTAAGGCAAAATTGCTCTTTTCTAACAGCAGTCGCTTGCATATTTGCATCAACCATTTCGTAAGTAGGTAAAAAACCCGAGTCTGAATCAACTTTCAGTCCATCGGGGTGGGCACCCGTCTTAGCCAACTTGGTTATTACTTGATTAGCTTTCGCGTTCGCCGTTTTACCCATACCTTTCAAGACCCGTTCAATTCGCAAGTACACTTCGGATTCAGCCTTACATAGCTTCCTCACATTATCAATGTACCGTTCTTTATGATTTTGAAAGCGAAATGTGGGAGCTAAAATTCGTTGCGCTTGACCGATTTCCTCCGTTGCTTCGGTTAACTGCTTCAATCGCCCCCACATTGCGGATTCCGTTATTACTGGCAATGCCCCAGATGGTCCCTCGGCATCTACTGCGATGACATTTTTCTCAAAATCCCAAATCATTTGTTCCTGGCGACTATATTCCCGCAATGCATTTGCTACATAGCTGGAGCGCTCCTGGTCTTTTTGGCCAATTAAATGGACTTTAAATCGCAAGTAATTCAATGCATCGCGTATTAACGTAATTTTTCGCTGAAGTTTTCGGCCATATGGGTGTTTTGACAGCTCTGAAAAAATAGGAGTTTCACTTAAAAACCCCGCTTTATTTCCAGAGCCTTTAAATTGAAGCTTAAGGCGATTCTTTAAGTTCTGCATCACAGCCTTACGCTCTTTTGCCGACAGTTTGTTGGGATCTCCCTTTCCACTCTTATCCTGCATTTTTTTGTGGATAATTTTATCTTCTTCTTCAGCCTTCAAAACTTCATACGTGCAATGCCGTGCAATGTCGCTATGCCGCATTATATCATGCAAAACTTTTACTCTTGATTTTGTTGGGGAAGGCGATTTTCGAATTGTATCAATCCATGTAGAATAATCATCTGAATCGATATTTTTCGCTCCAAATGGGAATTGTACACCCCCTACATAATCCATTGAAACTTTTAATATACCAATATCCCGCAATTTATTATTCAAAATTGCATCGTGGTCACCAACGAACCCATTGTTGCTAACCTTCTGGCCTCGAAATCTCATTTCTTTTTTCGTATGGAATTTTTTCGCCTTTCTTTCCTCCTTTTGTTGCTTCTCCACGTCACTAACTTTCTCATCCTTCTCATCTTCTTCACCATCATCGTCTTCGTTGAACAGTCGCCGTCTACGCTTCCCCCCTCTTTTAACATTTCTACTGGCCGTTTCACTGCGAATGGCTGCATTTGCTGCTGCTAAATCATTATCTTCAAGGTTACTGGCAAGCTTTGTTGATGATCCAAGGACATCTTTTACATAACTACTGTCAGTATTTGATAAATCATCTACCGTATCAGATCCAACATCTGCATTGTTAACTTTTCCATGCTTCTTGCCTAAATCATGATCTTTCACAATTTCTTGATATTTGTTGACAATGTTTTGAACGCCAATTACTGGCCCTAAGTCCTCCTCTACTAAATCAACATCGTCGTGGGATATATGAAACGATTGTGTGATTTTCCCACCAACATCGAGATTGGTAATTACGTGTGTGCCAAATTCACTGAAGAAGCGTAAAATTTTTTCCATGTCATCAGCTTTACACAACGGTATTTTCTCTGTTTCACGTTTCTTCTCATTTCTCGTCCGACCAGAAAAAAATCCATTAATGTTCATGCCATTTCCAAGATCCTTGTCTAACATCAAATATTTATCAGATAATATACAGTCAGGTAACCATACTTTCTCTTTTTTTACCAAGGAATTGATTGGGCATAGCGCGTGCAAAAAATCATCATTAATAAATGTCAATTTGTGATAATCATCTTTATGTTCTTGCTCCAAAATATCCTGAGGAATATTTGGTAAATCAACCATTTCGCCATTTACAATATCCTCTTCCTTGTTTCCCTCGACATAATGATCAAATTCACTTCTTAACCCAACTGAATATAGGTTAATCGATCTTGATTTTTCGAACATATAATCTCCCTCTGCCAGCAAATTACGTATATCCTTCATTTTTTTGTTTAACTGAAACCCACCTAAACCGTCTGTAATCCCATAATTTTTAGCTTGCTCCTCAGCATATTCACTTGCTGTTTGGTATACTTTGGTTGAGATATCATCTTTCATAGACTCTTTCGGATAAATATTGAGGACACCTGGGATTCTATATTTACGAGCGTAAAGAGAAGATCCAGGATTTTTGACCCATCGTTTGTTGAGCACAATAATTCGTTCCTTCAGCTCCATGTCAAACATGTTAACTGAGACTCCAATGTTTTCTATACCCGGTATAATTGGTTTACGAATGTTGTCCATGGCACGAAATTGTTGCTCACGCATTCTATTATTAATTAGCTCTTGGACCTCTGCAGTTTGTAAACGTTTTTTCCATTGATTTATATCATCAGATGCTTTTATTGATCTAATTTTGTTAATTTCTCCTTTTGCATATTTTTTAGCTTCTTTCGCATCTTCAGCGTGTTTCTTTTGTTCGGGCAGTAAGTGTAAACCCCAATATTCTTTGCTGTTATCTGGCTTTAAATTTCTTAATTTATTTTTATAACTATCAATATCGCCGCCAGAGGAACTATCTTTAGCTTTTGGTATTTTGCGATGATGACGCATACCATGTCGTCTTAATGTTTTGGTAATCTCACTTGCATGAATCGTAACTAACAATAAACATACCACTATCAAAATGGTTGACACCATCATCACTTTCTTACTATTCCAGAAACAATGCATCTATAAAAATATATGTCAAGGCAACAAAGATGTGTATAAGTAAACCTCCAAGTAACAATGACGATGTTGAACACGAACGAGAGAGTTGCGTGTAGCGTGTGGTGTGAGAGAGTGTATATAAAGTGTCACTATGTGTATGTGTTATTATGTGTATTACAGTATGTGTATTATTATGTTATCACAATATGTATTATAATATGTATTATAACATGTACTACCAAGGATATAACTACTTACAATGGGAGCACCAGTTCCTCCACTATTCATCCGCTCCTCTGACAAACCATACCTTCCTCAATAAAATAAAAATAGCTCTGACACACTTAAATATACGGCGCGTCTGCTATTGATAGGACCCTGAACTTGAAAACTACTACGACAAAATATACCAGTACCATCTCTAATGCACAATAAAACAAAGTATACAATATGGTTTACTAGATAGATGAATAAATATCCTAGAAAAACACTGTCGCCCATTTGTTTAAGGTTTGTATCAACGATGACATGTCTCCACGAGAGGTGATCTGAAAATGGGGGGACGACGTTTTGAGGATGTATCGTATTGTGAGTGGTTATATCTGGCGTTGCATGGCTCTATTAGAATGGCACACAATGGGACGGATATCGAACAGCTCCCTGCGATAACATTGCACACTATGGTAGATTACTAATTTCATCCTTGTATATACATTACTAACAATATTAACAAATAGTGCACATGACTGGCGCTCTCTGTGTACACACGACAAGTCGTCAAACGAATTTGTAACATGCACACATATCCTGCAGGTGCGTTGTAATTTTTCAGTTGGATTTAACACACAGATAGTACGGGCGTGTTGTAATCTCGTCAATTGGATTTACATACAGACATTACGGGCGTGTTGTAATTCGTCAGTTGGATTTGCAACAAACACACGTATATTTTTGGTTTGTTGTAACAGCAGTATACAAAAGTTAAATCGTTATAGAGAGTTTGTCGTCGGCATGAATATTGTATTTATATTTACGTTTGTTATATTGTTACAAAATATTCATCCAACTTTAAGTATAGATATAAACAATCATAAAAAACACATCGTAACAACGGTTCCATCACATCATAAACATGAAGCAGCGTGTAAAAATATGAAATCCTATGGCGATTGCGAATTATTAGATGTTGTATTAACTAAAGCAACAAACCACCGAAATACCAAACAGAAAAATAGAGTACACCACACGTGTATGTGGTGCAAACGTGGTGGTTATGAATTTTGTACCTCATGTTCGAATTTGAAGAATTTAGAAGGCGATGGTGTGATGTGCCAGCCATTTCTTCGAGATCAAAAACGCTTGTGCAATCGTGAAATTGATATCAACGTTATTTTAAAACAAAAAGCCACTGAGAACAAGAAAGTTAACAACAAACCAACTTCATTTCGATTTAAGCAAGCATGGGGATGGGGTGGTAAGAATGATAAGAAGAACAAAGCTTCCAAAAAAAATGGTTGGTGGGGCAACAGCATAGCCAATGATAAAAAACAAATGGGAAGTAAACCGATATCTAATAAAGGAACAACATTGTCTCCGCCAAAAGTTTTAACAAATGGTCATGTGAAAACAATAAGGTTGAACCCATCCGCTGAGTCTGGTTTATACACAAAAGACCAATTAAAAGAGTTAAAAAAACAGCAAGAGTTGACACAACAGCAAGCTAAGATGGATGAAAAGATGCAGATATCCAAGACACCAAAACAACAACAGACACCTACTGAGCAGCAAAATGCAAAACAACAAAATGCACAACAAACAAGTGCCCAAGCTGCCCCACAGCAGCAGCAGCAACAACAACAACAAGAACAAAATGAACAACAAAAAAGTGCCCAAGGTGTAGTACAACAACAACCGACAACCAATGTGCAACAACAAAATGCACAACAAGATAGTGTACAAGCTGCGCCGCAACAACAACAACAACAACAGCAACAGCAACAGCAGCATGCAACAGGACAAGCCAAACCATCACAAAATGAGCAACAGCAACAAGTCAATGCTATGCAACACAGCATCACTAACCAGCAAACGGTGGGCGAGAAAATAGTAGACCTCAAGTCGTACGAAACAAATAAGAAACGAAAAGTAAGGGCGAAGGAGAAATACGAACGATATTTAAAATTAAAAAAATTAAGAAATAAACAGTATTTTTGCCCAATTGACCGCATGAAAATTGTCGAAGAAACACCAAACACGGCGACATCTCATGCAGGTTTAGATCATTATCAAAAAGCAATAATGGAAGTAGAAAATGTTGGTTCGCATATTGGAAGGTACGCTGGCATACAGGATCAAAAAACAACGTTGCAGCCAACGATGAGCGCCTCCTATGAATTTATCAACCCAGATAAAATACCCTTTCGACCGCCAATGTCACATTTTTTCTCTGATATAGATGGGCGCGCAGATTACGGTGTATTAGCAACGCCGGGTGGAGATCTTGGCGCGTTTCTGATCATGTTAAGCGCAATAGAAAGAAGCCAAGAATCGTTTAAAGAGCTGCTTTCATATGAAAATGTGCTCGATTATTTCCAACGGTTTTTAAGTGACATGGTACAGTACGGGAAAACGCATTTTGCTATGATAATGGACGAGCAATCCTTAATACGTTTAGCAAAGGTTGCAGAAGTCGTTGATGCGTTACACCCAGTGTCCGCGGAAGGCGAACAGAGAGTAATTGCACAAAGTGTACGCCCAGAAGCAATAGGTAGCGAGCATATAAGATTCATTATGAGTGGTGAGGGATACAATATTAGACCAAAATTATGCGGATATTTAATACAGTCGTTTTGGAAAATATATTTTGATCATTCACACCCATTGCAACCAAGGTTGTTAATCCCAATTTTACAAGGTGACCACAACGAGAAGGGTATAATAGTTTCTTATAATAAAGACTTTAAAACACAATGTAATGGTCAAGCACCATTAATTGTCCCCCATGTTGGTACATCGCAATATTACATATATCACTTAGGGGCAACGGAAAAATTTTTCGAAGGTCTAGCAACATGGGCATCAAACAGTATTGGTGGGAACGCAGCCGTGCCAAAAGTAGATAATGGAAGTGACTTACCATTTGACTACAGCTCAACATTGTACAAAGACATGCAAATTATAGCCGATGGGGCGTGGAAACGTACGATTAATTTGATCAGTAATCATGGTGAATTGGAGAAATTTCGATTGTCATTGAGTAGTTACGATGGGTGGTAGTGTGTATATAGAAAAAATAATAATACGAATCAGTAAAAACAATTGTGCGCACCATGCGCCGTGTATTATACATTTTGACATTTTGTCCCTCATATTTTAATTCGCGTAAATTTGATATAAACTGCCAGTTATTCTATTCTATGGGGAGGCCTGTGATAAAAATTAACTTTTTTCAGTTATTATAATATTACTCGTCGGTATAAAATATATCTCAGTATTATATATTTTAATATTTCTAGACGAGTAACACAGTGTAACATATGTACATGATTATAAAGTTTTACACACTGTATCAACATATGATACTAGACGTTATTTCTTAATAGAAGCTCAAGTCCTTTCGAGTGCGCCTTATCATCCCACCCAACTGCGATTTGTTGTGCTCTTAAACCAGTTTCGATTAATAACTTACGATCCAATAGCAACGATTTCAAATAATTAGTAGCCGTGTTTATATCTGACATGTCAACATCAAATCTATTATTACCATAAAATAGATCTTCTGCGCCAATTGATGCGTTAGTGTCCAATAACGAAGGCGCACCAAACGTTGATGCTTCTACAATAGTCATCCCAAAACTTTCATATAATGCTGGATGGACATTTAGAATCGTTCGTTCCCATATCTTCTGCAGCTCTTTTGGATCTTTCATAAAATCTAAAATGATACATTCTTGATTATTTTCAATATTAAAATGTTTTTGCAACTTTATCATGAGTTCTTTGCTGTAAATAGGATCGGTTTTTGATCCAATTAACACTGGTACAACTTTTATTTGTTTTAAGAAAGATTCCATGGAGCAAACTAAATTCACAAACCTATCCGGGCGTTTTGATGGTTCTAACCTTGAGCAGCAAGTAATGTACTTGCGTTCGACCTTCTCCGCCGTTGTATCATTACTATTTTGATATAATTGTAAAAAATCTTGCCTCAGCGGAGGATTTAAAATTAAGCATTTTGAGGGTTTATCCATTTTAAATTTATCAATATTCCACTTTCGATCAACTTTTGATAAAACAACACACGCAGTTGAATTAATTTGAGCTTCTTGTTCTTTATCAATATACCATTTCCTTTCGCCATCGGTTAAAGCATTTTCGGCTGAAAATGTTCTAAATACAAAATAGTAGAACGGTATTTTATTTGGTAATATGTCTCTGAATCCTTTAAAAATTTGGTATGATGTCCAATCAACACCAAATATAATTGTGGGTTTAAATTGTTGAATTTTATGTTTTATATCCTCGTTTTGTTTTATATTTTCAGCAAACGCCTCCCAAGAAGAGTGACGACCTAATTTTTTCCATACTTTCAAAGGTATAACACTTACGCTTAACTTACCATGAGCGTTATTATTAGTAGCAACGCCGTCTCCAGTGTTACAACTTGTTACCCTAAATTTTTCAAGTTCGTGAGATGATATGACTATTTCTCTACCTTGCTCTGCAGCAGGCCTTCCACAGAGAACAAAAACATCTACCTGATTTCTTGACAACAATGATTTTACTATTGTGCGAGAATACACCCCGTTGCCACTAAAGTTTGGATCAACAAATTCAATCCCAATAAATAGCACACGTTCTTTCATATTGGTTCGATGTCTATTCGAAATGATGATTTTGTCGATGTGTGTGACCCACCACCCACAGTGGTAGCAGTGATGTAGATGATGGTTATATTTTTTAATAATTGATGCTGATGATAATATTTCAATTACTTATTATATAATACTATAATATTATTACTATACTACGAAGGAGGAGGACAAATAATAACAAAAGAAAAAATTGATGAAAAAAAAAGAAGAAATAAGAATAATAATAATAATTTAAATAATATTACCTTTATTATTAATATAAAAATTAAGTTGTTGACCTTGTAAATGAGTAGGATCATTAGTGGAATTCAAAACGACGTTTAATTTAAGTACTAATTTAGTATACTAATATATGTATATTTGATAGAGAGAGATTGGAAATTACAAAAATCGGATATTCTTAGTAAATTCATCAAAATAACTATTGCTATTTTTGGAGTTTTGGTAATATCCAATACCTCTCTATCAAATATACATATATTAGTATACTAAATTAGTACTTAAATTAGCTGTCGTTTTCAATTCCACTAATGATCCTACTCATTTACAAGGATTCTATTATATTATATTATATTATATTAGAGCTCTATATTCTATTCTATTCTATTCTATTCTATTCTATTCTATTATATTACATAGTAGTACTTCAAGCCTCAACAATTATTTACCACTTCTTCTTATTGCACTATACAGTATTAATATATTATTGTATGAAGCCTCAACAAAGCAGAAGAGCATTGATACTCTTTATTGATAGGACAGAAACACACACCTGGGCACAAAAGAGATATAATTATTAGCACCACTATTGAAATTCTTAATAATATACTATTAATATTATTATTATTATTATTATTATTATTATTATAATTTAATATTGTATCGTAGTAGTAGTAGTATTTACTACTACGTATTATTACAATACTTTATAATATTATTAACTTCAATAATAATAATAATAATAATAATAATTAATAATTATTATTATTATTATTATATTATTTATTATTATTAATTACATTGTGTGTTCTTCGTCACCGTTTATATACGCACATACGAGTGTCAAAGATACACAACACACTTCTAAATAAGTAGCGCATAGACTATCAAAAGTTGAAAGAACCACCTCAATTTGACTACATTATCGAAGATGTCAGTAAAGCAGAATGATCAAGCACAGCCCACCGTCAATACGAAGGGTACACGGTCTCTAAGCCTTCCCAAGCAGGTTGCCAAAGCAGGAGGCATAGCAGAGTGGAACAATAGAAACCCTGCGTCGGCAAACCAGTGGAAACTGTGCGAACGGATGTGCACTGCTATGACGGTGGAAGAAGCTGCTGTTGAGTTAGATGGGATCATGGCACTTGGGCACAAAATATGGGCGTATATTTACTTCCGTGTGCTGCACAACCGCAACCCAGACATCCTCTACTCTTTGATCCTGACCGATCCCAAAAAATATATGCCAGTTGCATACACTCCAACAGTTGGGGAAGCCTGCCAAAAATTTGGGCATATGCCACAGTTTGCCCGTGGATGCTACGTTAGTATTGAGGATCGAGGAAATTTTGTGGCTGTCCTCAAGGACTATGCCGCGGCACACCTGGAGCTTGGCCCTGACGGCAAATACAAGTGTGACTGCATAGTGTTCTCAGATGGCGGGCGCATTCTTGGGCTTGGAGACCTTGGGGCTTGGGGAATGGGAATTCCTATTGGCAAGCTCGACCTTTATACAGCTGTAGGTGGAGTCAATCCAGCACGTACTATACCTGTGATAATAGACGCTGGAAATATGGACTCTGAAGGAAATTCTGCACATCTGACCATACGGGAGCATGAAAACTACACTGGCACACGGTGCGATCGCGTTCGTGTCCGCAACAAAGCTGGGGCCTTGGTCAACGCAGCATACTACGGCGAAGGCAACATGATTGATGAGTTCATGAACGCAGCCGTTGAAGTTTTTGGGGACAAAGTCCTTTTGCAGTTTGAAGACTTCAATTCAAACGATGCATTTCCACTCTTGGAACGAACCCGCCATACTTTTCTTACCTACAACGACGATATCCAGGGAACAGCTGCAGTTACCGTTGCTGGCATTTTGGGGGCTCTTAAGCTTAAGTACCCACAAGAAACAAACCTTCTTGCCAAAGTACGCAATGAAAGTATCGTCTTCTTCGGCGCTGGTTCTGCAAATTTAGGCGCAGCTTCGCTTTTGACTTCACAAGAAGGCGGGATGCCTTTATCCCATGTGTTTATGACTGGCTCCCGCGGGTTAATCTGGAAGAGTGAAGATGGCTCACATGGGACTTTTCGCAACAATGAGCAGAAAACTTTTGCTGTTTCTCCGGAGCCTAAGTGGAACCACAAAGATCTCTGCGATATTGTACACAACATTAGACCAACCGTCCTTGTTGGGGCAGCAGGACATGCACCTGGGGCTTTCACTAAAGAGGTTGTTGAAAAGATGGTTGAGGTAAATAGTGAGGGAGGCGAACCCGATGATCCATCCCACCGTCCAGTAATTTTTGCACTTTCCAACCCGACGTCGCAAGCAGAAGCCACAAGTGAGGAGGTCTACACATACTCAAAAGGTCTAGCCATTTACGGCTCTGGAACTGGGATGCCAGCTGTCACGGTGGCAGGGCACACACATCATCCAGGGCAGGTTAACAATGTTTATATTTTCCCAGCCATGAGTTTTGCTGCAATTCATTGTCACGCTAAGGAAATTACTGATGGGCTCTTTCTGGTAGCAGCCCAAGCTGTCGCAAATTCACTTAGCGCAGATGACTTGGCAAAGGATCGTGTGATTCCTCACATTGACCGCATCCGTGATGTTGCACGCAACGTTAGCACAGCTGTCATTCTTGCTTGCCAAGAGAACGGACTTGCGCAGAAACGCATCGGTGAAACCTGGGAAGAGGTGTATGCTAGTGTTACCGAAGCAATGTACTCACCCACCTGCTGAATATAAAAAATAAATTAATTTTTGCATGAAACACAAAAAGCAGCAGATAAATATCAATTTTGAAAATATAATAATAATAATTTTATATATATATCATATATCATGTAACTTAAAATAATAATTATGCGCGTATTATAATTTTATTTACACTCAATACGTTTCTCTTGATAATTCCTACCTCTCTATGGATATATATACCAGTGTATATATATGTCAATTTATACTAGGTGTATCATAGGCCTAGTCAATGAAAATTTCACACATTCATTATACACATTATTACTCGCGTATATTTTACTTGAGCAACGATATATAATAGCGTGTATCTTACTCATTAATTTAAATTATTATTTTAATATATAGACTCGAAATTTAGACATTTTGTCTCCCTCTGAATCACTTTCAATTGAATATTAATTCACACTTCAAAGACAGTAAATTCACCCTAGATGTAGGTCTAGTCGATGAAAAATTTACATTCATACACACACACATATATATTATATCTTTTATATATCTTCTATATATATAAAATTTTTATTTATAATTTAATGAGTCAGAATTAATTATATATAAAAATATATTTATTCTCAGATTACAGGTATATCTCATATGATAATATTTATAAAATTTTATTTAAATATTGAATTATATATATATTAAAATACGTAAAATAACAATAATGTTATATATTTTTTATATCATTTTTCAATGAAGGTGCGGTGTCTATTTTAATGCTTGACTCTACTACTAAAAAAATCTGTTATATCGCTTTTCTTCTTCTTCTTTTTTATCAATGAGGCAGTAGTACCAGTGTGAATTGTAGCACCATCATCATTCCCAACCTTATTCTTGAGAGTTTTATTTTGTTTCAAGAACATACCAATAAATTTTCGTTTGCCATGATTTATGCCATGCTTCAAAATTTGTTGTTTATACTTCTCCACGTTCAAGTATTTTGCTTTTGACACTGTAGATTTGAATCTAACTTTGCCAAAAAATTTGCTTTCATGCTTTGGAGAATCTAACAATCCAAAACACCAACCAATCCCATGGTAGCTTGGTGGTGCTAGGCCATCTAGTGCATAGTGATCATTCAAATAAATCAGATAGTTGTACGCATCTTCAATTATGCTGGTCCATACTATTAGTTGTTTTCCCCATGCCATTCTTAGATTATTGTGCAATTCCCCAGTTTCTACCAATGATTGTTGGCATAAGTTCCACAAAGTGTCGTTTGTTTTGTATTGTTTTAGTGTATCTAATGGATATATTTTGGGTCTTTCATCTACACTATGGTTATGAAGTGTGTTGTATGCCCAGGTGGGCAAGATATTTCTTAGCACTAAATGATTTGGATTATAAAAACAAAAGCAGTAGCTTAATTCACGAAAACATAGAAACTCCTTTAGAAATTTCTCATTTTTGTTGCTTTTATCATCGCTGTTGCTACCATCAAATAACATCTTCATCATTTTAAATGGTGAAACAATTCCTAAATTTAAATAACAAGACATTCTACTTACACCAAAATTGTAGTGCTCCAACACATCGTTTCTTTTTTTATCGTATGATCTTAAACCCCTTTTCATAAATGCATCCCAACGTTTGTATCCAGCAGTACTGCTTCCTTTTGTAGTTACTATTTTGCTTACACTGTAATCAATGTTTGTTACTAATTCGTTTAAAATGTAATCTATTTTTGTTACTGATAAATCGAAATTAGTATTATTATTCAATTTGCAAAAATTGTCAACAATACTGTCATTTAAGTTTATAGGTTCAAATGGCAAATCACAGTATAAACGTAAACTTTCTTTCTGCAAGTGTAATTTTAATTCATTTTCTTTTAATTTCCATAATAAGCGTGTCCCACGTCTCACTTTTGTTGCATTTACAAATTTATATGGGCGGTCAAGCAAATGAAAATTATCCACTAACTGTGGTGTTAAAATACATGCATTATCTACTAAAACCGACGGAGCCACAGTTCGTTTTATTTGGCTTGCAAATGATATGTATGGCTCTGTATATGGTTCGTCCAGAATAATTGTAGCTGCTCCTCTAGAGGCAAGCATTAAATGCCATGGTTTATATGTTTTGTTGGTACATTGTATATTCAACGTAAGTGGTATTTTGTATTTATCATACAGTTCTATAGATACACTTTTCATAGCTTCCAAAATAAAGTTAAACCTTCTTTCTGTCGAGTGTTTCCACTTATCATTCAACACCGTCAAAACTAACAATGGTAAATCTAAAGAATTTGCCAACTGTATTGCAGTTTGTAATGCTGGATTATCATGTGCCCTGAACGTATTGAGCATACAATACATGACAAACTTCCCACGTTTTCGATTTAGGGCACCACCTTTTAAAACGCGAATTCTTTCATATAAAAACGGTTGCTTTGGCAACAATAACTTTTTTATAGTTGTCATAATATTTTCATTCTCATTACTATTTACAGGGAGGGACGTTGGTGCCATTGTTGCTTACAATTGGGGACTCAAAATTTTTATCATTCAGTAATTTAATATCTGATACAGGCATGCTTGATTGTCAAAAAAGAGTAGTACAACAATTTTTGCCCTTGAATTGAGATTGTTCACTTCAGTGTCCTCCATCTCCTGTTGATGTCAGTGTTAGTGTTCTTCGAATGAATATCGAATAATTAACAACAATAAATAATAATAATAATAATAATAATAATAGAAATAATAATTAATAAAAATAAATAATAATACTACCAGGTAAATACAATAATAAAATCATCACAACAATAATTATTAATTTGTTTAGGAAATATTCCCAATTTAGTAGTACTCTAGTAAGTATAAAATAAGGGCTTCACAAAACATTCTTCAACTTAGCTCGAAAGAATTTCAGTATATTCACAGCATCCACATGGGTTAATACAACATGTAAATCGTGTGGAAGAACCACTACGTAAAAAACATGCAAAAGTGTGTACATATATAAATATATAATTTTTTTCCTATGATAGTATGATATCATACGATAGATTGCCGTTCTTTATTTGTTAGAAGCAAGAAAACAAAAATTCTTATATACTACACTGTATAGTACACCGTATTACAAAGTAAATTTGTATGTTGGAACGACATGTTCAATCTCTTCGTCATGTTTATTCGTATGTATATGTATTTCATCTTCAACTCGTTCGATATTTGATACGCTATTTCGATGATTTGATACCGTCATTTCTATATTTATAGTATTTTCCATTGCAGCCGTTCGTATGTTTTGTTTTTCTTTACGAGTTTCTGAGATTTTTGTTTTAAAAATATTTATAGTATTTTCCATTGCAGCCGTTCGTATGTTTTGTTTTTCTTTACGAGTTTCTGAGATTTTTGTTTTAAAAATATTATACAGAGCCCACATCACAAACAATATATGAAGAACAATGGTTGAGATTGTTATAGTCATACATATCCATAAAAACCCACTCTTTGCATTACATTGAGGTGATAAAGAAAAATACAGTCCACTCCATCCAGTCAATGAGCATAAAAAGATTGAAAGCGAACTGAATTGAGCAAGATTTGTCTCCTTCAATATTTCTCTAGAAGTGTTTTTCAACATATCTGCTAAACTTTGTCTTCTACGTTTTCTAATTTTTATAGAATCTGCTCGGTCTTTTGTATCATCACTAACAGCCCATGGCTTCGCTATTGTTTCAGCCAATAACAATGTTGTGAAAATTAGATTGGAAAACAACATTGCCATTATTGGTGTTTCAGCCCACCAATAGGAAACAAATACAACTAAAGCTTTGACGTAAGCAACCACACTTTGCCACCACCACTTTGAATCGTTATATCCATCATACAATAGCCCATAACAAAATAGATTGTCAGGCCTTCGCATTGTTCCATTTCTGCGGAGACGATACAAAATCACCAATCCAATAATCGGTAATCCAAGAACGTACAAAAGTACGTGAGGTATACCAACTCCATAGAAATACAGTGCATGATAACCTTCCCAACATTTTAGTTCCGTTGCCATATACAAATAATCGCCAAAACCATGGTCACTGTCGAGAACCCATTGGTACCCATTTTTAACCATGGCTTCCGTTTTACAAGCATATTCATTTATGTTGGGATAAACGATACCACTGTTAACGCAACGACCACTTAAACCAATACAATGCCAAAGCAAAAATGCCTGTCTAGCCAATGATGGATAAGACATATAAAGAAGAAGAACCATTGCCTTAATTGTTGTATTTTTTCTCGTCTGTAATTTTCCAACTTTTCTCGCGTGCAACTTGAATGTACAGCATGGCATGCATATATACAAAATAATGACAGCAATGAATGGTGAAATTGCATATCCTAGCTGCATATTCAATATAAGCCACTGGGGGCGTATATTTGGTATTATACAATCAATTTTTAACTATACAAATATAATATATAAGAATGTTAGGTAGGAAATAAATATATATATATATATATATATATACTTACAATATGATCACCGACTGTACTGATAGCACTCTGAATTTCAAACATAATATATATTGCTGGAGGCCATTTTATACCAATAGTTGCCAATAGTGTGTTCATTTGCATATAGCTCAAAATCATCCGTCTTTGATGACTTGAGTGTAATTTTCTACCAGTCATCGATAATCCAAGTCGAAGTAACACTGCAAACACAAGCATCATTATAATACCGGCAACTGCTACCCATATAATGTTACTTTCTGGGCACCGTTTACAGCGTGGAGACGCATAACCTCTACGAGTCTCTGTTGTGCATGACATGCATAAGCGGCAACGCCCTTTTATCTCCTTTCCGTTTTCTACTGGAAACAAGCATGTTTCGCGATACCCAGCATTAACATTACACATTTCAGGATGGTCTTGGACGGCAGGGTCCGCATCATGTTCATTCCTAAATTTACCCAATAGCTTTTCATTTGGTGCACCAAGGCACGCTGCTTCGAATTTGCATTTAATAAAGGTGTAAGAAGTGTTTTGGTTTGAACGCCAATATCCATATTTTGCCTTCAAACCATTCATAATGAATTTATTATCATTAGCTGCTTCTTGAATTCTAACAATTACAGCATGTTCATCATTATTGTACTTTGGATCACAAGTAGCACCATCAAGACAATCGCTGCATTTCCAATTGCCTACAGGATTTAAGCTAGATATATTCAAGTATTCCTCAGTTGCACATTTATCCGCACTTTGATAATCTTCAAATGGTAAAGCCCATTCACTTTTTGCAAGTGTGGTCTTATTAAATCCTCTAACACGAACAAAATGTAGCTTATCCGATATCTTAAAAGTGTTTAATTGAATAGATTTGGACATTGTTTCGCCGTTATTTACTGTAAATTCATATAAATTTTCGGTAAAGCTTCTGTGTGTTGAAATTTGAAGTATATACCCATCAGATTTTGTGCATTCTGTTGTGTCCCTGCTATTCATTTCAACAATCCATGAAATTGTAATGTTGTACAATGATATTGGTTTTTTACTTCCTGGATCCGTCAAGTATATTTCAGGTGTTTTAGGTGCGCAAGGTTTTGGAGCATCCTGACAAATCGTTGCCCCAACTGAGGTTGAATATCGCCCTTCTTCACATTTCTCACAACCGCTTGCCCCGAAAGATGGCTGGTACATATTTTTCGGACACTTTGTACAAAACCCATTTTTACCAGCATGTCCTGGTAGACACTTATCACAATTAATTGCACCATCTAATGAATATTCACCATCGCTACATTTTAAACACAATACAGTATTTAATATATCTTTTTTATTCCAAGTGTCAAGTGCAACAACGCTTTTATCATACCTTGCCAATGGGAAATAAGTCGACGATTTGCAAACTAATGTAACTTTTGAATACGTCATAATATCTGAACCATTGACAGCAAAGTTACCTGTTGGAAAATTAGAATAGTGAAACTCTTGCAAGAATTTTTCTGAGTTATAGATGCCCCCGCCTGTATTTGCCGTATTATTGAAGCATTTTATGCCATTTTTTTCCTTCACTATCAATTCACTATCTCTATCAGCAAATATACCACCACCACGGTTCCCAGCTTTATTATAGTAAACAAAATTTGCTGCCTTAAATTCTTTTTTCTTCGTGGGATTATGTACCACTAGCTTGCTGGAGTCTATCAATGCAATAGCTCCACCATCCATGCTTGCATGGTTTCTGACTAGATAAGTTGAAGAAAGTTCAAGTACCCCTGAACTTAGTACAAATATTGCACCACCTTGTTGTGTCGCCATATTTTCTGTGAAGTTACTGTTATATAATTTTACGCTACGAGGACCTTTATTTAGAAACACGCCCCCTCCATATCGACCATGGTTTTGAACAAATGTTGTTTCTAGTATCTCAACTTCTTGAAAAGTATCTTTGTTATTTGCGGTAAACATTCCGAGATCACTTATATAAATAGCACCACCTCTTTTTTGACCAGCAGTTTCATTTATCTTTGAATCAAAATTTTTTATGAAATATGATTTTGAAACTTTTAAAGCGAACTTCTTAATTGAAATGGCAAAACCAAGTGGTGCATGGTTCTGAATACACGTACAGTGGTCCAAAACTGAGCTTTCTATCCCTGACTCTTCGAGGTATACAGCGCCGCCTTGCACCCCAGCTCCATTCTCAGTGAACCGTAACGAAACGCCGATCAAATGAACAAAGTCACTATAAATGCCACCACCGCTTAGTGTGGCAGAATTATTTTTGAATACTAGGTTTTTTAAGTGGAGGGCAATAAAAAGTTGATGATATTCGTAACCTTTCATATACATCCCACCGCCATCTTTTTGTGCAAAATTATTTGTCAAGGTTGAATTATTTATGGCGAAGTGTGTGTATTTAGCTTTATAATATAAGTCAGCATACAAACTACCGCCATGATCTTTCAACGCAACATTCTCATCAAATATCGTATTTTCTATCATTATTGCACCATCTATATCATCGAAGTATATTGCACCTGCGCTAAATTTTGCTTGATTCTGTTTAAATATGCAATTGGAGATAGACGTATTACGTGCTCGTTTTATGAAAATAGCCCCACCTTTATCTGCCACGTTGTTTGCGAATGTACAATTTTTTATATGAACAAGTTTTGCTGGACCAGATGAGAAACCGGATGTTCTATAAATCGCCCCTCCATTACTATATGCTTTATTGTGTATAAACTGAGTATTAACAACACTAACACTTATTGCAATACTTGCAAGATAAAAGCAACCGCTATCTGCTGTGTTATTGTGAAAATAGCAATTTGAAACTACAACTGAACCTGGGCCTTCAGAATACAAGACACTACCATCGCCTGCACTCGTCGTACCATAGTAACCATAGTAATAACTACTGGTAACTGTCAAAATATTTTCATATGCCACGCATTCGTGAAACTCTATATTTCCATTTGATTTTAAATATATAACACTACCCTTTGATTTTGCCTCATTTTGTTTAAAAATACAGTTTGTGAACGTAACATTGGACCATTCATCAACAAAGGCAACCCCTCCTTGATTGGCGTCGTTCTCGTTAAAATTGCAATTAATGAAAGATATATTAGCAAATTTACCACTATATAATACACCTCCATCGCCGTAGCTAGATACCCTTTGGTGCTTTTCAAATGAGCTATTTGTAATTAATAAATGAGCATAATCTTCACTATATATAACTGTTCCTCGTGCCGGAGAAGAAGAGTACCCGCCGTCTAGTAATCTATTTTCAAAACATTCACAGTCATCCATTACTAAAGTGGATTTTTTTTCCAAATAAACAACTGCTCCGTTTTTTGCTGCATAATTGTGATGAAACAAAGATTGGTCTAGTCGAATGGTGCTATTTTCCTTTCCATAGATAGCACTACCAACTAAATGTTGATTCAATTTAAAAGTGGTTCGTTTAGCGACGAAGGTAGCATTTTTACCGACTAAAACGCCACCATTATTACATGAATAATCCTCTGACTTTGCATTGCAATTATCATCACGCCGTGCTGTCAATGTGATATTTTCCAGCGATAACATTTTTCCGTTTTGAATTTGAAAGATTCTTCCAAATCCGGGGCTAATAATAGTAACGTTGTCCCCATATCCAATTATACGTACATTTTTTTTTATGTAAAACGTTTTATCAAAGATTGAACAGGTTTCATTAAGAATAAATTTATCATCAAAATCATTGAACGGGCACACTTTAATATTAGGCAATAATACACATTTTATAGTGGTATCATGGGCCGCTTTAGACGCTGGTGTCACCACTAAAGTAAATCTTCCATTTGGACAGCTTTTGCAACTTGATTTACCCTTTTCATCTTGATATGTATTAGCTGCACAAATACTACAATTTAACTTTGTCATATTTTCAGTATGGAACGTCCCACGATCACAATATTTACAATAAATTTTACCTGCGCCGTCTTGGTATTTACCATTACTACATGTTTGGCATCCATCGGTTTCATTGGTTTTGCCTTCTGCAACACCTTTTTTCCCTGCAGGGCATTTTGAAGCACAGTTTCCAATTGCTCCAAGGGTGGCACTGTACCTTCCTTTTGCGCAATTGGTACATGCATTAGCTGATGATATTTGACCACGGCTTGTTCCATATGTTCCACCTTCACAGAGAAAGGCACATGCAGAACTTAAGTTTGATTGTTTACTAATATTTGCGCCATACTTACCAAGGGGACATAATATTTGACTTCCATTGCCATTGCAATATGAACCTGCTGGGCAGTTTATGCAAGCTTCCATTTCACTTGTTTTACCTGCCACGCCATATTTTCCCGCTGCACAACGATGTGGGCATGCATTTTCTACGTTTACTTGACCAACTACGTTTCCGAATTTTCCAATTGGGCATTTTGTTGCTGCTGTGCCTCCAGTTCCAGGACAATAATATCCTGCTGGACAGTTTGAATTTGTATAAGGACAAGAGATAGTAGAATTATAAAAACCAATAGTTCCATATTTTCCAGGTGGGCAATTTTGGCAGGTATGGTTGAAAAGATACTCCCCGGCTCTGCACCCGGCTTCAAAAGTCGTTGTAACTTTAAGTTTCTTATCGCTACTTGTAGGGCCATTCCAAGGAGCTAAATATACTTTACCATTTGTTGTGCCTTCAATTTTCAACTTGCCACTATTCCATCCGTCTCCATACGTATCCCATCCAACAACTGTGTAGGTACCACCATTTTCAAAACAAAAAGTCTTTGTATCGCCACCTTTACCTGATGCTATAACATTTTTATTTGGATCTTGAACTTCCCACCGGCGTTCATGTGCATACCGCCCACCATAATTAGTAGCAGTCGCATTAACGGTGCATGCTGTCGAAATATATATTTGCATACACGTAAGTATGATTATGTGGAGTATTGTTCCCTGGGATACCATTTTCAGTATCGTTATACAGCGTAAATCAAATCTACTAATCAATAACACCGCTTAATGATGCATTCAATTGTATTTATTACCCTCACTTTCCTACTTTTCATGCAATTTTGCCTGAGTTTAACTTATTGTTCAATATAGCGTTAGAGTATAAAAGAAACATGGTATTAATTATTTTTTAATAATAATAATAATAACAAAATTAAAAATATAATATTATTAATAATAATTATTATTAAAAACAACAACAACAATAAATGAAATAAATAACAACTGAAATAATATAATAATAAAAATAACATTATAAAATAATAATATTTAATAAAAATAACAAAACGGAGAAGTTTAAGTTAATAATAATAATAAATAATAATAAATAATAATAAATAATAATAAATTAAAATCAATAAATTAAAATATTCACCCTCTTATTATTTCAATTATTATAACTATTATTATCCGGATATTAAACTATATCCCCCCCTACAACAAAAAAAGTTGAGCTATGCACCTATACTGACATACAACCATGTGGTATTGGGCGCTTTCATTTCAGTCGACTACCAATGATGAAGTATACCTAAATAAGTATAGTGTTTTTAATACTATTCGCCTGCTAAAAGTAGAGTTTTGATCATATTCACTTATTAGTATATACTAATATAAGTTATATTCCCTATCAAGATGATTTGTGCATTGTGCAGATATTTCTATCAATATTCACTTATTAGTATATACTAATATAAGTTATATTCCCTATCAAGA
>Ga0099797_100024_pt1 | contig 74253 bp, 43 predicted proteins | sample Uncmet_Sort48C_1_FD_89871 | JGI IMG/M metagenome (GOLD analysis project Ga0099797, IMG submission 89871) | Marine eukaryotic communities from CALCOFI LINE 67, Pacific Ocean - C012_Sort48C_1 | ecosystem: Environmental > Aquatic > Marine > Oceanic | place: Pacific Ocean: Monterey Bay | collected...
GGTTTTGGTGTTGCCCCATAACCAACTTTGCTAGATTGACTGCTGCGACTTGTGGCTTCACCTTTCTTTAATTGCTGTTTTTCCCGTTTTTGTTGTGATCGGCCGATAACAGTAGATGTTTCTTTAATAGATATGAGAGATTCGATATTTGATTTTCTATATTCGTTCATTATCCTACTTTGCTCTTTGGTATTTACGTTTGATAAAAATTTTGAGCAAAGACGAAAATCTTTCGTTGCTTTCATACACGTGCCAGCTAGTTCTTCGCTTGTATGGTCCGTGACACCTTCCACAACTTTACAAGACGACTCTAACATCTTTGAGCTTGCATACATTCTAAACATCGGAATTCTTGTAGCCTTGTCTTTATATTCAAAGATGTTAATATTATCAATTATAGGTGCCTCAGCAATATCTACAAGATGTCTGGCTTTAACATTAACAGCAATAACATAATACAAATGCAATATTATAACAATTATAAACGCTGATACTACGGCGGGTAAATAAATGTGGAGCATCTTGAAGTCGTATTTTGTATGTAGAATTAGATATGTGAAACTATAAGGACTTACTTCATTTGTTGCTCGCCATTGCATGTATTATGATACCAGTATTTATACATATATATATTTATATATATATAATATTACCCTAGGTTAGACCTATAGGGTGTATTATTTATTAAATAGACGACTATTACTTAGTCTATTATTATTAATATTACTACAGACATTATACATAGTCTACAGAAACTAATCCGTGTGAGAAGATTCCCCTCTTTTTTTGGTTTCTTTTTTAAGCACTTTGTTCTGCTGCGTTATCCTGGTTATCGCGTTATCCGACCCTGAAAACACTTTTCTACATATTATTTTTAATTTGATAATAGATTGATGGTAGTGTAATAAGTACGTAAACATTTTCCAGTTTGTAAATTTTACGTAAACTTGATAAGGTCGATTTATCCTGGGTGTTCTCTCTGGTTAGTCTGCGTCGTCAGACTTACTCTCTGGTGTGCAATGCAATCTGGCAATCTGGCAATCTGGCAATCTAAATCCTGGCAATCTGGCAATCCAGCAATCCAGCAATCTGGCAATCTAAATCCAGCAATCGCGCAATCCAGCAATCCATGGCAATCTGGCAATCCAGCAATCCTGGCAATCCAGCAATCCAGCCCGGCCAGCATAAGCAATGCAACCAATCCAGCAATCTGGCAATCTAAATCAATGCATCAAAGCGCAGTCGTCTGCATTACCACACACCTGGTGGTATTAGTGCCAACGCCAACACCTGAAAAAAAATTAGTATAGTATCAGTATAATAACATTTATACTTTTGATAGGAGAAAGCTAAGAAAAGCTGGAAAGCCTACCACCATGGTGGTAATCCATTGGATTTTATAGTAACAAAAATGGAGACAAAAATACAACCCTCTTACTCTCAAGCACAAAAAATACCTAATCTGGCCTATCAAATATAGCAAACACGCAAACACGCAAAACGCAAACACTACAAATCTACTGAGTATATGAAAAGTATCACATTAAGTATAAATATGATAGAGAATGAAATACAGAAAACATGGCAGAAAAATACAATTTTCAAGTGTAAAATGTTGAAAAGCCTACCGCCTATAGTTTTTGTTTGCCAGTTTGTAAAAAAAGATTTGTACCCTATTAAAAAAAATAGCAAATTACATCATAAAATCCACAGAGTTCTTCCTTATTAGGATCCAATATTAATTTCTCATTAGGAAGTGGATTGTTATAAAATTCAATAACTGCCGCGAGGGAGTGCTTCAACAAACCCAGTGCCATAATAGAAAATACATACCACCGAACTTCACGGCCTGCCGAAGAGATCGACGAAAATGAAAGTGTTTACCAACCAGTACCCACCAGATTTGATCGTCCAGCATCCCCGAGTACCAACATTATACCTATGTCTGCAAACCAGCAGATATGGACTACATCATAAATACCGAAGTACTTTCGTACCCCTTTGTATTGCCCAGGCCATTCTGGCCAGATTTCATCCACAAAGTTAAAAACTATTCCAAGTAAGGCCAACCGAATCCCCCATACAGCAGGCTCTGGCAGGTGCAAAAACCCAAGATACGCCCCTCGCAACATGAACAAGCCAAACATAGCGTCTTTCCTTGTTTGTGGAAGTGCTTGTGATATAGTGGCTACAATTGCCATCCAAATCACGTCAGGGGGGAGACAATTAGGGACCAGCAAAATATATGCGCCATACGATAGATCAGTCAAGGTTGCTACCAGTATCATAAACATATCTATCTGTCTGACGGATGCTTCAGTCAACCACTTTTGTATGTTAAAAATATTCAAGTCATAATTGTGATAGAAGATGGAAAGAAACGGATTTAGTCCTCGCATCAGCAGCAACACGAGAAGCAAAGGAGAGCATTGTCCCAAAATCAGGCGTACCAATATTGTCAGAAGCGTCGCATCGGTTACTGTACAGGCAATCACCCCACGCAATAGTGGCCGTCTCCAACCACGAACCTCATAAGCACCTCTTTCATAAGCAGAGTGCCTTAGCAGGTTTAAAAAGATAGCTGTAAAAATCATTGCAGAACACAGAAACTATAGCCAGATGACATTAGTACGAACTACTTTAACTTCCAGCACGAAAATATTGATGCGTCTCAGTTCGTCTATACAGCCGAGGTTACTAACTATACAGTCTAAGACAAATTCTATTGTGTTTACTGCCACATAATTTTTGATCTAGAAATGTATGGTAAAATATTTTGATGTGTATGTGGTCAAGATATTATTACAATCTGGCAATGTTAATGTAATATTAATATGTAGTATTATATATTTGAGTCTAAAGTATTAGTTGTTATAGTTTTTAATAAGTAGTTCCAGCCAAAGAGATTCTCTTTGTTCCAGATCTTAGCATAAGAATAGCATTATATTAGAGTTATAAAGTAGGGTTCGAGGGTATCTTATTATGTGTAGTGTTATTTTTGTTCACGTCCGTGACGTGAGCCCATGGATAGAAAAAATATACTAACGGTTATAGTAAGTTTTATTATACTTAAATATTTAAGAACTTCAATAACTTTAACAACATTCGCCTGCCAGGCAAGGACCCCTGCCCTGAAATATCATAAGTAATTACTTTTAGTTTATAAAATTTAAAGCAAATTTAAGGGTCTCACATGGTAAAATCGATAGCATCAAATAGCATTATACTTCATATATATATAACTAAGAAGTATATTTACCTATGAAATAATTGAAAATTTAACTTAATCAAAATTCCTGTTGAATAGTTTTGGAAAAGCCATTGGAAAATTGGAAGAGTGATTTTATGAATTTCTGTGTGATTTTGGATTAAGAAATGGATGATTTTGATGGAAATGAAATAGATTTATCGATTTGTTAATGTGATAGGTACAATTAGTCTATGAATTTATGTAGAGCCTAGAAAAGTGGACAGTTAGTCTCTGCTGTGTACGGCGTAAAAAAAACGACAAATAACCCCTGCTGTGTCTATGGACAAAAGCGGACAAATAATCCCTGGTGTGTACGGCCTAAAAAAAACGAAGAATAACCCCTGGTGTGTACGGCCTAAAAAACGACAAATAACCCCTGGTGTGTACGGCCTAAAAAACGAAGAATAACCCCTGGTGTGTACGGCCTAAAAAACGACAAAAAGCCCCTGGTGTGTACGGTCTAACATTGTGACATTTGACGTTGTACTAAACCATACTCTAAGCAATAGGGACCACTTCGCTATAATCATTTGACACCCTTTGAAGTGTAAACCTTCGCTGCTAAGGATAATTTAAGTACATTCCCTTAATATAAAAAACAACATATACCAACACGAGACACATTAGTGACACCCACACACTTCAGGGCAGGGAATATTTAATAGTAATATAAATAGTAATAATGCTAATGCCTGGAATGCATGCTGGAATGCTGGAATGCCAGGAATGCCAGAATGTGCAATAATAATAATAATAATAATAATAATAAATAATAATAATAATAATACGAAATACGACGACGACTACTAACTCTTTTTAATTTATTATCATTAACAAAACATGATTTGTCCTGGATGATAATGATACAACACAACGATTGGTGCAGTGTGTACATGATTATTGAATATTGTACAATTTACAAATAACAGCTTCATCTTACAAAACGCCAATACTATTATTTGTTCACGAAATTATACGAATTTGACTCCCTAACGTGCAACAATATAATGCCACCAAAAACGAATGGACCACAGAGGAAAAAAATGTCCTCGCCGACACTGGTGCAACACACTTCTACTTTTGCATTTAAAGTAGAGCTTGGATTTTTTAATGTACTGTACGAGCCGCGCACAATAACCGTACTAGCAGTTTTTCTTCTTTTGATTAATTTGGTATATTTACCATATTTTTCAACAACAAATATCAATGTTTATAATAAAATCTCGAAACAAACTTTACCAGAACAATTGGTGCATGGTTGCTTTTTGGCAGTTGTAGCATTTTTGGTGTATGCTGGGACGCAGTTTCGAGATAGCGTTATGATACGCCCACATCCTATCGTTTGGCGTCTTGTTCACGCTGGTGGATTAATATATCTTTTTGCATTGATGATATTAATTCCGATTGAAATCCCTATGGCAAGAAAGGTTATTAGTTTTATACACCCCACTTTAGGCACTGTTCCAAACATGCAAACATATGGAGAGGACTGCCGATTACAAGGTGGAACGCCGCTATTACATGCTGTATGGGATGAGTTTATGTTGGCACATTTGTTTGGTTGGATTGTGAAGTCGTTAATTGTACGCGATTGGTACGTATGCTTTTTGCTGGGCCTTGGATTTGAAGCGTTAGAAGTTACATTTCAACACCAATTAGCAAATTTCAATGAGTGTTGGTGGGATCATTTAATATTGGATTTGTTTGGTGCGAATATGATCGGGATATTTATTGGAATGCAAATTGTGAAATTTTTAAATTCAAGAGAATACGATTGGGTTGGTAATACGATGTCAAAACTGAAGTCCAGAAAGAAGAGATTTATACGTGTGATGTATCAATTAACACCGTATACATATGAAACTTTTGATTGGAAAATGTTTTCCAGTACATGGCATTTTTGCGTTATATTGATTATGATTATACCGTTTTTAACGTCTGAAGTATGTTTTTTTTACATAAAGCATCATTTATGGATTTCAACAACAAGTCCAATATTTTTGACATGCTTAGTGATACGTTCAGCATTATCAGCACACGCTCTAAGAGAATGGTATGAATACAACTTTTCAGAAACCAAGAATAATATGGATAAAAATGAGAATCATATTCATGATGATTTAGAGAAACCTCTACTATCATCCAATCGCCGGCTAGGACAAAATAGCTGGGTTTGTCTTGCTGTAACATCCGCTGAATTTGTTTTAACTTTAAAATGGAATTATATAGAATTTGGTTTAATGTTTCCCCCTCTACATATCTGCATATCATGGTTATTAACATTTTTATGTATTGTTTGTTGGTTTGTCATGCGATATCTTTTTGATCTTGTTGAGGGACATAAGAAAAGTGAAACTGACAAAGAGGCTCGTAATCAGTATACATGGATTTTGGGGTTGGCTCTGTTACCAGTGATTTATTTGCTGATCAGTGATACGTATCGCACTGGTTTTTATCACCCGCCGCTGGAAGTACCAAAAGGCATGTCGTTGTAAAAACAACAAATTAAAAGAGAGATTTCAAAATTTCGTTACTATGACCCATAACAGATAAGATCAGGAGGATCAGTATCTTATTATATAATCATTTTTATTATAGTATCAGTATAATAACATTTATACTTTTGATAGGAGAAAGCCTAAAATCGATGGATTTTGGATTTTATTAGAACAAAAATTTGGAAAAATACCCACCCTCTCAAGTACAAAAAATACCTAATCTGGCCTATCAAATATAGCAAACACTACAAATCTACTGAGTATATGAAAAGTATCACATTAAGTATAAATATGATAGGAAATGAAATACAGAAAACATGGCAGAAAAACACAATTTTCAAGTGTAAAATGTTGAAAGGCGTCTGTCGATGCTAATTTTATAGTGCTATTTCCATATATTAAAAAAACTTCATAGGGCCCCAAAAGTCGTTCCTTGATCCTGGCGTACCAAGTGCATCCAGCAATCCGCTTCGTCCATCCTGAATAAACTGCTTGCAGGAAAGTGTGTAAAATGTCTGTTGCTAGAGAGAGAGAGAGGTGCAGAGAAACAAGAATAATAATTAATTTAATTCATTCATCAATTCAGTAAATATTTTAATGTGTATTTATGCACCACAGCCTGTATAAAATTATACACACGCCCACCCCTCTCAAAATTTACATTCAACATTCAACACTTTTGAAATTTACATTCAACACATTCAAACTTCCAACCCTCTTAACAATGATATTCCAAGACAGAACATATTTTATTGGAATTGATTGATGTTGCATATCCATGTTTCGAGGAAAGGAAATCAATATCAGTAATGGCTTCACCAACAATACCATTATTCTCATTTGTATACGTTTTGCCCCCATCAACCGTATGTAGTAAAAATGCAACTGCGCTTTTATTACCAAGTTCTGCTGTTCCCCCAACCCAATGTTCCATTGTTGAAATCATTTGCGTTGTCATAAAACTTGGGGCTATGCCAATTTTATTTTCTAAATGCATTAAATTAAAGGTTTTGCCATCCGAAGTTGTATAAATTCTCCGGGGTAAAACTCATTATACGACTCGCCAAATGCACATTTTAAAGCAAAACGATTATTATATGCGCAAGTTTTAATAATCGCGGTTTGTATGTCTCTACACGTAGTAGAAATCCAATTGGAAGCTGCAAGCTCCCTTACTTCGGCTTTGTTCGAAATCTTTGCGAATTTTGTTTTAGCGTTATATATATATTAATTTTTTACTGAATTTTAAGACTGTATCTAACCACAGCACAATTTAAGCTAATTTTAACGGTTATCGACAAGACAACAGCAAAAATATGTCATGACGGTCAAGAACCCCCAGATAGCTACGAAGAAAAGGTGTAATACGAAAGGAATATAGAGGAATCCACCGACATCATTATTGTTACCCTCATTTATTGTAAAAAACAAATGTAAACAACCATAGGTTATTACCAGCAAAAATACTAAAGCTGTGTAAAAATTATACCAACGAGTGTTACTTCTAGTATCGTTCTCCAGTGGATCATTCCACCACTTTAGCACTGTAGTGGCGATAAAAAATGAAGAAATTAAGACACTTTGTCCGTAAACTGAAACAAATGAAGTCATATCGGTACCTAATTGTTCTAATGCCGTGTTTCCCTCGCTGTCAAAACATTGTGCATCTTGGACGGCTTTAAAATAACTTGAGGGATCCACTGCAAGAAACAAACACCACACAATTCCGAAAGTCACCCAATCCATTAAATATAAAACTTGATGACGTATGTTATTATTTTTTTCCATGTCCTTTAATTCCATATTTTTTTTTCTTTTACACGTTTCCTTAAGTGCGGATAAGCACTTACACGTAGCATTGCCGCAGCGATAATTTGCCACAAGAAAAATTAAAAACTGCCAAAGGAAAATCATACCCCCCAAACCAAAAAACCACCCATCTCGCATGATCACATAATTGGTAGGATCAAGCTCGGTCAATTTTTTGCAAGTTTTACTTTCGCACTGCTTCTTCCCATCAAATTCTGCTAGATCATTGCAAAATTTTCTATCTCCGCACGTGAGATTATTATGCTTACAATATGGATAAATTCTGTAAGTGTAACTTGCATTACCGCTAGGATTTACTGGTTTTACAGATTTTAGTCTACGATTAGGACTATTTATATTTATATTTTAAATGTTAGGAAACAACATATAAGACGATTAAGATTTGGAACATACTACTGTATGTTAAATTTACTTACGGTGGTGGGGGGGGGGGGAGGTGCGCCATCATCGACATCGTTATCATCGTCTTGTGGTGATGATGGTGGGGGAGGTGCGCCATCATCTCCATTGCCATCCTCGTCTTGTGGTGATGATGGAGCATCATCTTCACTGTCCTGAAGAACTTTTATTATTTTTTTATAGCATTTGTAATTTGTAGGACAACATGCTTGTGGAATTTTACCCGTATCATACTTTTTGCTTCCCTCGGTACCATAAACGAAGTTTGGCGTGGCCTTACATACTCTTGAATCGTTCCTCATTAGTTCTCCATTACCATCGTACAGTTCGGAATATTTACCACTATCGCACTTATTTGCTCGCCGGACGCATAATGTATAAGGTGGGTTATGCTCATCCCAACTTTTTTTGATATCAGTCCAATAATGGTTTAGCACAGGTTTACCGAAAATAGACAACTGTGTCTTGCCCATATTATTACCTAAATGTTCTGTTTCGCAATTCCAATCAACGTATAAACATGACCTCCAATACATTGAATGCATAACACTTAATATCATATAAGATGTTAATATGAAATAAATTATAATGCCCCAAATTTGGGCAGGCTTCTCTACCCGGGGTTCCCATCTCACATTCCAATATAAGGAGTCGGGATAGGGTTCCTCTTTAGTCGCAGGTATGCCAACGCTAAAACAATGTCCAATTTTTTGATGATACGTGTTAATATTATGTTTATGCCCTGTCGCATTCATATCAAATAATGCTCTAAGCAAAAAACAACATGCCCGACAAGGACGCCATCGACCATCGCCTCTGACTTTTTCAAACGAGTCTGAATAACGGTCTATATTATTCTTGCCATTAATTAAACGAGGTTTGGGGGGTAACTCCGCATCCTTTTCCCTCCTCTCTCCGCCACCAGGAAGATGAATAAAATCAAACTTGTTGAAAAACAACCCAGAATTAGAAACTGGTATGACATCCTTCATATCAGCAAAACGGTATGATGCCGTAATATTCTTTAATTTTTGAAATTCTTCTTTAAACGTTCTATTTCCAGCTCTAGGAGCACCAAACGTATAAAGTTTTACGTTGGCCTTTTTGTATTTATTTGCAAGATAAAATGCTGCAATTTGTGCTGTACCACCACCAAGAGAATGTCCAGAAATGAATATTTCAATTCCATCAGGGTAATTTTCCAATGTTTTTTTAAAAAAATCCTTAAATTGAGGACTGTTATAGAGGGCCTTAAATTGGTTGCAAAATCCCTCGTGTAATTGGATCTTACTAGGATCCTTTTCATTACTTTCTTGAAAATGTATAGTACATTTATCAACCTTAGCATCCTCTTCGCTGTTATTAAAGTTGTAACATTTATTGATTCTAAAGTTTGTATCCCAATCGTTGTAAGATACCTTTTCAGTCCCCCGAAAAGAAATGAAAATAGCATGTGCGTTGTCCAAATTGAACCATTCCTCCTTTGCAGCACTTACTGGTAGGTAAAGACCGTAGATAGCATCACATCCCGTATGGTCTATATCCTCATTTCGATCCGAGTCTTCACAACTTGGTGAAACTCGGTTGGTTCTCCCGCAAAAACATACTTTTATACATTTGCCGAAGCATTGACAAGCTGGACAACACTTGCAACAATCGCAAAATTCTGGCTCCAGTTTGGCAAACGGTTTTGGAAAGCGGTTTTCACGCACTGTCTTTATTTTACCTGCAAGTCCAAAGCAATTTTGTACAACGTCTTTTAACTCTAGTTCCCCTGGCTCCTTTTTCCATAATGTTTCACCACGATTTTTGTGTGTTAAATCATATTTTGCCATGATTTTTGTTTCTTCTGCATTAAGTTGTGACACTTCACGGTAATGTTTCTTTAATTCTTCGTCCGTCTTACCGTTTTTGTAAATATGTAATTTTGTTCTCCGTTCCAATATATCTTTTAGCGCTTCCTTCATGTCTTTGTCTCCTTTTAAAGCAACCATACACTGTAGTGGATTACAGTCCTTGTGCTTTTCCCAATTATTACCACAACCGTAATCTTGTGTTTCTTTATCGAAATTGCCAAATTGTTTCTCATCGAGATAAGCTAAACCAGCTAATGCACACATGTCTAAAGCTATTCCTTTGGGGCTATTTTTTTCAGACTTGAACAATTCTCTCCCCGTTAAAATCATGCTAGCATCATTCAACATATTTTTCCCTTTCTTAATCATCTTATTCAGGTCAATACTCATATTTATATATTTATATAGTTTTTTCTTCTAGTACTAGTTCTTTTTAATATCTGGCTTGCAAAATTTTTAGTCTTTCTCTTTTATTCTGGCAGAGAGGATCTACGATAGTTAATATTATATATTATAATCTATTAATATAATACGCTTTGCCACCTTGTACCTTTGCATCTTTTTATTTCCAGCTTTATCTAATATCTATAATAATGTATAATTATATATTTATTAGTATTAAATAGCTACAATGCTACCTGGCTACTACAATGCACCAATTTGTAGCTATTATTATTAATGTTTCTTCTATCACCAGTGGTAGTTCTATATTACGAGTTACGAGGCGTAATAGTTCGGCCCATTATTAATTATTATATTTGCCTATTATATATTAGATACTAATATTTGAAGATGGTTGATGGCTGGATGGTTAGTGTGGTTAGGAGTTACAGTCGAAGTGTTGAAGTTGTTGAAACTCTATGTACAATCTACAATATTAATATTATGTAAAACGTGAGAGGCCTCGAGGCCTCGTAATATACCTCGTGTGTAATAGACTATTAATATTACTAGTATTAATAATAGCATTAAACTACTGGTGGTATTACACTATTAGATGCGTAGAGAGGATCCGATCCTCTCCTCTAAAATAATTATTATATTATAGACGACCAGACGACAGACGACGACTATCATATATTTGTATTATACATATATAAAATACTGCCTTTATTCTATAAAGTATAAGATGACATATATAATTATTATCGGCACTAAAATAGTATTGGCGGCTGTTTAAAAAGTATTCTAACCGCTCCGTAAATAAATAAATGAACAACAATAAAATAACCCCGGATGGCAACCAAGATGGCGCGGCGGATAAAAAACAGAGGCGCTCAAGCTTAAGCAACTTAATACCTAGATTAAATATGAAAAGAAGTATGAAAAGAAGACCCAGCCATGTAAAACTGGAATTAAAAGAACTGAAAGCCATAGCAACAAAAGACGACGGCAACAAGAAAATACTTGCAAAAACATTAACATCTAGAATTGAAAGTCTTTACGATGAAATTATTGCGAAGCAAATGTTTAAAGATGACTTTGATAGATCTACTAACAATAGTAAATTTCAAAAAATGGTCAAAACATACGGATATAAACTCCCAATTTTGAACCTCTTATACGACGCTTTTCTTGATGAGGTACCAAGTCATGAAGAGGTAAAAGACTCTCTTGAGACACTTGGTATCCTAAGCGCTTTAACAATGACATGTGCATTTTCGATCCCTTTATCTTTTTCATTCGAAGAATTCAAGGACTTACAAGACCGTAACTTTTCAGTTATAGGACTTCAGACTCTTGGTGGTAATAGTGTGTATGAAGTTTCAGATTTACTCTCTGATCTAAGTAAATACACTGCAGCCTCAGTACAACTTTTATCCTTCTCTGTCTTTATAATTGTATTGCTACTAGCATTTTCTACAGCTGGAATAGAGACGAATTTTGAAAAAGTAATGATGGAGAAGGCAGAATTGATAGAAAAGGGGGACGAATTGAAAATAATGACAGACGTTTCATCAAAGATCAAATTTTACACGAAACGGGAAGCATCAAAAAAGCGCACTTTAAGAGATATGAGTGAAAAATTTATTAAACGAGAGGCGAGGGAGCTGCGAAGAATTTGGTGGGGTTATGCTAAGTATATAATATCGTTTGCAACTATTTCCACGGTAGCTGGTACCATATGCTTATGTATAGCCTTTAATAGAGCTTGTTATGTGAAATTTTTAGATAAAAATGTAGATGCAGAAGGTAAAGTAAAGATATTTGATTTTTCAGGAATTTCGCCTTATAGCACATTCCGATCGTTTGCATATGTCACCGTATTTGTAACTGTCTCATTAATTTTAGTTCTATCATGTGCAAAACGGAGCATGGGGTATCATCTTGCAGACACATTATCAGTTGAATCTAACGAAAAAGATTTTATAGAATTACAAAATCTGCACACACAACTTTTGGAAGAAATCAATCAAGATAAACAATAACACAATGCCAATATAACAGTTTTACCAAACAACACAATACACTGTGTAATAGCTTAATTATTTAAAATAATATAATATTTTATAAAAACGTTAAAAAAAAATTTAGAACAAAAATTTGGATGGAAAAATACCAACCCTCTCAAGTACAAAAAATACCTAATCTGGCCTATCAAATATAGCAAACACTACAAATCTACTGAGTATATGAAAAGTACGATATTAAGTATAAATATGATAGGAAATGAAATACAGAAAACATGGCAGAAAAACACAATTTTCAAGAGTAAAATGTTGAAAGGCGTCTGTCCATGCTAATTTTATAGTGCTATTTCTATATATTAAAAAAACTTCCTAGGGAGAATTATCAATACTATAGAAAATAACAAAAAATCTCCATACTACAGTTTTAAGTACTCTAACAAAAATATGTAAATTAGACTACCAAACTTATACTACATTTCTATAACACCTCAAACACGAATATTTTTGCCAATTTTATTTTCATTTTTAAAAGTTCCGCCAAAGTGGGTACGAAAATTGAGAAATTTCATGAGATATATAAAATTTGCATTACGTCTCACAACATCATTTCCAACATTTTAAAGTCATATAAACCTCCATATCCTCTCTTTTTATATATAACTTGGATCTCTAAACTCCAACCAAAATAAATATTACATTTACATGAAACGCTAGACCCAAAGTGAATTTTCACTAAAAAATGCACATTTTTTGGCACTTTTATTAAGGTTTTATAGGCCTATTCTATAGTAAGGGTACTTTGACATGCAATTAAAACGTCGTTAGTAAAGTATGTTCCTGACACTCAGTTGTCGTCAACTTACTCTTAAGTTTGACTCCATGCATATGAAAATGAGAATTGAACCTATTGTTGTATTCATATTTTGATTAAATCGAGATATATTGTGTCTACTATACCCTATTTTGCAATGTATTTGAAGATGCCTGAAAAAGGCCTAGAATTCCAGATCGATTTTCATTCACAACAATTCTAAATGGAACTAGAAATCTTCATTTTGAACATGAAACATAAAAAATTTTGATAAAATATCGTAGATTCTATATCATAGGTGATATATTTAACTTTTCTCCGAGAGTTTATATGTATAATTATGTTTTTAAAGAAAAGTGCTGAAATTTTTTTTTAAATCGTACGTTAGCATGGAGTTAGTATTAGAGCACTTTTTCATCGAAATGGTAAAAATCATGAAAGGTTGAAAACTTTCATTGAAGTTATAAATATTAGACTTTGAAACGTTGTATATTCGTTACTTATTACGTATATATTGTCTGTAGGTCGTGGTCTGGGGAGTTTAGCAGTAGAACCATGCTTACTAAAAATATCGTGCATTTTGATCATTTACGTTAGGGTTAGAGATGCTAGCACTACTCAGCACTGCGGGGTCATACCCGTACATGACGGGACCTCTCACTCTATTTTCCAGCACCAAATACACTCCCACAAATGCCGTTTCTACACTTTTTCATTATATACGAAGCTGAAACCAATACCTAAAAGTCGTATACTGATCACCTGAACAATTCCTGATCGTTCTCCTGTCCATACATCACATATAAGTCGAGCTTTACACCGATATGTGATTTTCAAGATCGGGTTAGTTTAGGGTTAGAGACCAAAAAATGACTAAAATCTTGAAATTTTTTCAGAAATATCACCAAAATACAATGTGTCGATTTTTTCTATCTAAATCTTCTACGAATGAATTCGAAATAAGACACATCTCTCAACACATGTCTAAAGGAAAGAAGTACATGAATATTTTGATCTAATTATGTTTTAAATGAAACTGACAAGGTAACGAAATTTTTTCAAAATGGTGATTTTTTTAAAAATTAGCATGTACATAGGCTGGACTAAAAATGGAAAATTTCAAAATTATAAAAGGTAGTTTTTTGGATATATACACACATAAATTTTGCAAAATAAGTATCCACGATCAATTTCTATATGGTTAATAATAAATATACGAGGTATATCAATATTTCTGTATCTACTTCATATTTGAATAACCGTTAAAAGTTGAAAAAAACGCGTAACCCTATAGCTGTAACACTACTTGATAGGTGGTTTTTACGTGTAGTGTCGGCTCTTTCTCACATTATTCAGTACAAAATAACTATACTAAATTATTGATAGGTTTCAATCTTCCAAAAACGATATTTACAATTTATGTAAAAAATGACATTTCCATCTAAAACATGATATTTTGTATGATTTCATAATTGATTGTATTTATATGTAATTTTATGAAAAGGATGAAATTGTTAAAATGTCGATGTAATTTTTACATGTTTTTTGTGTTTCTAACAATGGATATTTTTATAATTTAATGATTTCTATGAATTTTATAATTTATTTTAGTCATTTCTGTAAATTAATAATTTATTTCAGTACAAAATTTAGTGTAAAAATTTGATGCTTAAAATTCTGCTATCCCTAATTTCTGAAAACGTGAAATGTCAAAATTATTTTGCCGAATGATAGGAAAAATGGTATACTAGTGGAGCCTAAGTTTAAAAAGGTATTTTCAATGTTTTTCCTTTGTTTTCATGTAATGAAATGAAAAATCCATCATCACAACAATGAATTATAAGAATTTAGGTTGAAAATGATGATTTTAATGAAATTTGATGGAAAATATGCGCATTCCATTTATTCCCTGTTGTAATTAGTGCTAGCTAGTGTTAATGAAGGTTTTAGTTATATAGTATAGTACATATTATTATGTTTGTATGTGGTGTGTATGTGTTGTTAATAAACATGTATTTTCTTCGCGAAACAAAATAACAAAAGATATACAGAAATGGTATATAATTTTCCATATACTATATATATTTATAAAGAATTAAAATATAGAAAATAATCTACCGTTGATTATGAAACGAAAAGCAACAACGAAATGCACACGTTCTGCATCACATGCAGGAAGTTGGTATACAGATAATCCAAAACAATTAAATAAACAATTAACTGGATGGTTAAATGTAGCAAATAAAACCTTGAATAATAATAATAATTTGAAGAAAACAAGTGGAGGAGCTAAAGCTATTATAGCACCCCATGCTGGTCTTTCATATTCTGGACCAACAGCTGCTTGGGCATACGGCGCTATTGATCCAAATAGATTTAAACATGTTTTTATATTAGGACCATCACATCATTATTATTTATCAGGTTGTGCATTATCAGCATGTGATACATACGATACACCTCTTGGAAATCTAATAGTTGATCAAAATATTAATGTTGAACTAAGAAAGGAAGGTAACCATAAGATGTTTGATACCATGACGAAAGATGAAGATGAAGAAGAGCATTCAATTGAAATGCATTTGCCATATGTAGCAAAAATTATGGAATCTAATAAAAATTATACTGTTATACCAATAATTGTTGGCTCGTTAAACGTAGCAGATGAAATTAAATTTGCTGATATCTTACAAAAATATTTCGATGATCCTGAAAATTTATTTGTAATTAGTAGTGATTTTTGTCATTGGGGATCTCGTTTTTCATTTCAATTCCATGATGAAAAATTTGGTGAAATATATAAATCGATTCGATGGCTTGATCAACAAGCGATGGAATTGATTGAAAAACAAGACGCAAATGGTTTTCGTGCTTATTTGAAAAAATATCGTAATACTATATGTGGTCGTAATCCAATATCTTTAATGTTACAATTGATTAAAAGATCGAAATTAACTTTTAATGTTGAATTTACTAATTATGCTCAATCAAGTCAATGTATACGTATATCAGATTCAAGTGTTTCCTATGCATCTTGTATTGTATCTGAAGTAGCCACAACTAACACTAATGATAAAGATTTTAACGGAGGTAGTAGTAGTAGTAGTAGTAGTAGTCAACGAAGTAGCAAAAACAAATGATTTAAAAAAGATAATTGAAGAGTATATACCCCGCCGCGTTTTATTTCTTTTTTCGTAAAAAATTAAAAAGTATTTTTTTAGAGTGTAAAATATTATTTTTATGATGAAACATATTTTTAAAAATTAATTTCTTATTTTTTAAAAAAAATTAATTTCTTATTTTTTATATAAAAATATTTACACACACACATGAGACACACAATATCAAGTATACTCTTTATTTGAAAAACATAAAAATCAAAATCAAATATAATATATATTGTATCATCTTATTATCACCAACGCGTATAATATACATAATATAATAGGCGCAAAAATAAAATAAACAATTTTTTTATCATACTTCCATAATATTATTTATTATTTTCACCTATTTTAATATATCATATATATATACAAAATAACGTCTTTAATCTTCCTGTTGTGCTAATGCTGCTTCCAATTGCTCATATGCTTCCCGTTGTAGTTCTTGTGTACGTTTCAAACGTTCAATTAACTCTCTTTCTCTTTTTTCCATTTTTCGTACTTCTGCCTCTCTTTTACGAAGTGCACGTTCTTCTTTAGCAATTTTTTCTTGATGTATTTTCTTATTACGTTCTATAATTGCTTGTTCTCTTAATTTCCTATTTTCACTAGCTTTTCTTTTATCTGCTTTTATTTTACTAACACGACTTTTTGCAATATCTAACATTTCTGAAAATACTTCTTGCTTCTCTTTTGCAACATTTGCTTTCTCACGTTTCATTTCTGCAACTGCACGTCTTTTTCCCCTATATTCTCTTTCCGCTATTGCTTTTGATGCTGCTTCTCGTTGATTTAACTTTTCCATTAAACGTTTTCTTTCCTGTTTCTTTTGTTTTGCAATAATGCTTTTAGCTTCTTGTCCACGTCTACGATTTTCCTCCCTAAGACGTAATACTTCTTCAGCACGTACTTTTGTTTGTTGTATTTTCTTCCATGCTTTTGCTTCTTCTTGCTTCAACAGTGCAATACGATTTGCTAATAATTGTTCATCACGCTCTGCTCTTCTCCTTTCATCACGTGCTTTTGTATATAAACCTGGTGAACCTTTTTTTGTATTTTTCCTAGTTGCCATTTTTGTTTCTGGACCAGACATATACAATTTATATATAATTTATTATAATGAATATGTGTATAAATATATATATATATATATATATAGATAGATGGATAAACGCACTTTGTACGTTGTTATTTCAACAAATATATGTATTTATGTATATCCTGTTCACGTGCCTTACTTATATATTGTATTTGTTTTCAATTTTCTGCTCTTCTTCTTCTATGTATGTATCTACCGGCGATGTATAATAATGTTTATTTTTGTGTATAACGAGTGTGATCTAACGATCTAACGTGCTAACGTCTAGTTTTCATCATTGAAATCATCACCTGGTACTGGTATTAGTTAGGCCACTTTGCAAAATTAGAATACATAACACTTCACACTCTCAGAATCAGACGAGAGTACTATTCAACAATGTATCGGACACTTAAACATTAAATAACATCATGATAGTAGGGTTGATTTATCTATTTTTTAAATTTTTTAAGTATTTTATAATATTAAATAATTATCTGTTATTTAAGTATATAAATACGTACTGTTTCTATCACACTATTTACCTAATAAATAAATTCAAAACCAAATCAAACCAGAAGTCTATCTTCTTTGACAAGTGCACAACATAAAATAATACATATATATACAAATTTACAACAACCGTTGGTATGTACATATAGAAGCAGAGGAAGAAGATATAGAACTAGAATAATAATACCACAAGACGAAGATAGTGAAATAATAATAAACATATTTAACTGAAGTTAAATAAACATAAAAGATGGCGACGATGATAAATGAACAAGCGGAGGAGAATGAACAACGTGTACAAGCGGAAATGAGTGAAGCGGAGGCACGGGAAAAAGCAGCTGCTATTAAAACGGAAGGAAATGAACTGTTTAAAGCGAAAGATTTTGATGGTGCAGCGAAGAAATATACAGATGCATTGAAAGTAATTAAACAAGTGACAGGTGATGGCGATTCAGTGTTGTACGCTAATCGTGCAGCTGCTTATATGGGATTGAAACGATGGGTACCAGCATGTCGTGATGGTATATTAAGTGCAGACTGTGATCCAGATAATTGGAAAGCATATTGGAGGCAAGGTGTTAGTTTAATGTCTATGGTACCAAAACGTTTTCGTACCAAAAATGCAATAGAAGCTTTTGAAAAATGTTTAAAAACTACAACAATACCAGCAAATAAAAAACCAGAAGTGGAAAATTTATTAATGAAAGCACGTGCACGATATCAACGACAAGAAGAGGAAACACCAATGCCAGAAAATTGTGTATTGCAGTAAAAAAAAAAAAAAACCAACACAACAAAATATTTTGTTGCTTTTGTAAATGATATATAATATATAAAAATCTGATATGTTAATAATGTGTGTGTGTGTTGTAATGTGTTTTATTTCGTACTTCGCAAAAAGGAAAAAAATGTGTGCGCGTGTGTGTATTTCAAAACTATTAAAAAAAATAAAACAAGGGACCATGTTTGTAAAAGAATATTTCTTATATTATATTACATTGTGTAATATTTTATATTATATTCGTATCGTCGTATTCAATACCTCTACTCTTCTTCTTCTGTTGTTCTACCAACAATAGTATTAAATAATTCTTCTGGTGTAACATTATTATTTTGTAATGCTTGTATGATGACATTATCTTGTGCTTCAGTTCGATCAATCAATTTTGTTTCCTCAGATTTGTTTTTATCTTCTTCTACTTGTGGTGAAACTTTTTTAGATGATATAACAACATTTGGATGTACTTGCATAGCTTTCTCCTTTACATCATCAACAATATTGTTCTTCTTCTTATTATTATTACTACTCAAAACCTCGTTACTACTTGCATTATTATTAGTATTACTATGATTTATTATTAATGCATTTGTCAATATTGGAATGTAACCATTTGAAAATTTCTCAGCAATTTCATTTGCAGTATTATCATTTTTACAATGTACGATGCTAAATAAACCTTCTTGTTCACAATTAGGCTGTTCATAACTATTTTCAATTCGTCGAATAATATTTTTTATTTGTTCTCCTGAATAATTATGGCCATCAAGATTACCAACATGAACTCGATTTAAACATCGTCCTATTAATTCTTGAGGATAATACGAATCAAAATCAACTAATATACATAATGAATTATTTTTTGATGCAGTTTCAATCCAAAAATTTCGTTGATCTTTTGAAATATTTGTACGATCTATGATAATATTACTTTGTTGACGAAGCGATGCGAAGAATTTTTCATTACATTTCTTTCTTGATTTCAATTCATCTTGACATATTACCACCCAATGTTTTAATTTATTTGCAAAAGTTGATTTACCACTACCAGGTAAACCAAGTAAAATTAAAACGATAGGGATGTTGTTGTGGGTAGATGATGAACCATTGAATTTTTTTTGAATTAAAGATTTTACAATAGTATCATTGCTACTCTTCCAAACAATATCAGGACGTTTGTAATGTTGACGAGTATTTGATGATACCATCTTATTATAATCATCATCGTAATTATTATCTTTTCCACCAGAAAATAAAGATACTTGATTTTTCATCCAAAAATCAACTTCATTGAAAAATCGCAATCCAATTCGTTCAGCAAATTTCAAATCTCCATCACTTTGTTTAAAATCACTTTGACGACCAGCTGCATCACCAACAAAGAAAGAACTTTCAATTGATGGTGGACTCAATTCATATGATGCATTTTTAGTAAAATAATTCCACATACCAATACCTCCACTGTTTTTTTCTTTCATAATATCTCGTGTATTTGGTTTTCGGTAAAAATCTTTACGTGTTGCTATTAAAATGTGAATAGGAAATTTTTTACTAGTATTATTATTATTTTTGTTGTTGATGTTATTATTGTTCTTTTCGCTGCTGGATCCATTAAGTAATTTCTTGGCAACAAAACATTTTCTGGTTTCATCATACATAGTTATAGCTTGCATATAATTTACAAATGTTTCAAGACTTCGTAATTTTGTATCAATTGCACTTTTAATCGTTTCCGGCTTCTTTCTCATTCCAATAGTGGCTTCATTAGTAAAAATAACAATTCGATAACCTTGTTTATGAAGTTTCAATAAATAATATGGTATAGTTGGATGTGTTAAGTCACGTGGCATCACAAGATCTCGTGAAAATGATCGATTTGCAAGTGTATTATCAAAATCGAAACTTGCTATTTTTGTTGATTTTGAATTAATATCATTGCTTAAGATATTGTCTAAATCATTTGTTATTAATGAGTTTCGAATGGCATAATAACCTTTTGGTAATGTTACATTTTCATACCTCTTAAATTTTTCATCTTCTGGTTTAATTTTTCTTTTTTTCAAAGATGGGTCACCAATACTTTTATCTGTATTGGCAGTAGATGATTTTCTTTTCATAAATCCGAATAAGGATGATTGTTTTGACATGGTTAATGGTTTTTCGTCGTCGACGTAGTAGGTTGTTTGTGAATTGGTAAGCGTATGATGTATAAAAAACAACTTGTATGAAAAAATATATAACACATCAATCAACAAAATGAAATTGTTTTTATTATTATATAAAATAGAATAATAAATCATCTTTTTAGTAAATACATCATAGTACTGTATTTTGTTGTTGTGGGGTATAATATTAATAATAGTGCTGTAATAGAAAATTAATAACACTAATTATAATTAAAAAATGCATCATAAAAAATATTAAAATGGTGGTTTTATTTCCTTAAAAACAAAATATCGTTATGAGCGTGTGATTTCGAACAACTTATTATATAAGTATTTACACCACCCAGGCACCCAATAAAAAAAAAAGTCTTAATAAATTTGTTTACATTTATTATTATGTATTGTGTATGTAGTAGTCGAAATACACGACGCAGTCCTGGCAGTATATATGTAGAATATATGAAGAAAATTTATTATATAATATTATGTAACAGGTACAATGGCACAATGGTGTGTTGTTGTAGAACGACTTTTCCGACTTAGACTCCTCGCTCTTTTGTGGGTGCATTATTCCGGTATTTTAATAATAATAGACTAGCCTGGCTACTGTAATGGTGATGATATTCCAGTTTTTTTGGTTTAGAATACTTTTCTTGGATACAACAAATTTTTTTAAGCAGAATTTACTCCTTTTCCTGTTTGCACATCATAATTAGTCATTTGCACCACTTGTACACCGTTTGCTGGTACAACGGTTGCTTGTGCGACTTCTACTTTTATAGATCCGTCCTCTGAATGGTCAACCCTGCTAGCTTTGAAACCACATATCCCAGAAGCAAGTGTAAAGATAAGAGCTAGAAGCGTAAATATAGCAAGCAACCCTGTAAATAACAACCACATCACAATGCCAGGTTGTTGTCTACACATTGCTTGATCAATATGCATTGCCTTTTCCATCCAAACGCACAATGCACCGACATTATTGTACCAACTGAACGTAAAACTGAATACGATTAATTGCAACACTGACATAAAGATCATTGAGATTCCCCAGCATTTATGTTGTGCTTTAAATCTTTTGAAATTTCCACACATCCAGCAACATTTACAACATTTACAACATATCATGAAGGAATTAATTATTACAAACATTGTAATAAATAGTTGTAGAATCATCATTGGCATTGAACCTTTATACATGTCACATAACCCTCTAAATATTTTTGCAACATCTTTTATTGCTTCTTCTCCACTCGTTTCTCCATCGTGGTATAATTTTCTTCCACTGGAATCTCCATATCGTTTCTTCATACTCAAAAGAACGTCTTGGAAGAAGTTTGGTAGGGCATTAAATACGGTATCGTCTACAAGCTTTTTTCCTGATGCACTGGAAGTTAACAACATTCTTCTTTTGTCGCGTCGTTCCTTGCTGTAACATTTCAAAGTTCCACATGTAATGTTATCATATCTATGTGGTGCGAGTCTTGGTTGCGGTCCACTATAATCTGCCGTTTTAACACAGCAAGTGTTCATTTGTGCATGACACGTCTTTTTGAATCCATCTGGTGAAGAAGCCGAGGCATCAATTTTTGTAACTACATAGCCTGGTTTACAAGCTCGTTCTTGATCTTCTTTACAACATTCGCCATCTGCGTAAGTCCTATCGCGGCCCTGTGTCCACATACAAGCACTTGCCTCGCACTTGCTATAGTCTGTTGTATATACCTTGAATTCTCGCTTTGGTTGACAATGTGCTACATCTGGTACACCGTCGTACGATGGTCCACATAAACGTTTTACTGCGCCATCTTTCATATAAGCTTGATGCCAACTTGGATTATGCTCTCTATCATTCATATCCTCTTTCCATTTGTTGTAACCATCATCTTTAGGTCCTGCCATTTCACACTCACCTCTGCAAAACAAGTCCTCACCACAATCCTCATCCTTTGTGCAAGCCAAATTACCTGGAGCCAACGTGTATATATCTTCCTGTTCCCGTCCAGATCCGCCAAACCACGGGGATCCCGACTCCATGGCTTCAGCGATCATACACATGCCTGTCATATACTCACTAACAGCTGACATATATATTGCAAATCCAAGCACCGCGCAGTAAGCTAGGAAGCTAAACCAGACATTTGGGCATGCACAGCATGCAGAAGTTTTGTATGCTGGATCATTTGTATGGCGTGTATCACAACAGCACATAATAATATATATTTGTATTTCTTTTATCTAATTCTTTTATTATTTTCCACAGCGTATAATATGTTACGTAATATTTTTACTGAATTTCTAGTGTAAAAGTTTATTTTAACTTTAAATGGTCTTTCCTGGCTTTGGCAGACCGGCAGACTATATTTAAATAAAGTCTATTAAATTAGAAAATTCTGTCTTTTATGGAGTGCCACCCGGTAAATTTTTAAAAGATGCCGGTGATGCCGATGGATTTTAGCATCACATAGCATTAAAATCACAAAAATAAGAGTTATCGTGTAGGGTTTAACCGTTTTAAGTTACCGAAATGACTATTTAGAGTGAGATGGGAATAATAATATCCGATAATATATAATTAATTTACTATTTTCTTCATTTTATTTGATAATTATTTTTATATTAAAAGTCCTGATATGTTATTGATTTTTTTAAGGCAAAATCCAACGGCATCTTTTAAAACTCTGCCTAAGGCCAGAGTGCTCCAAAGTGTGTGTTTTATTTCGATTTAGTGCTTTACAGGTACCTGTGTGTTGCTGGTATCCTTATATATTTTATCGTCGTCGTCGTCGTTGTAATCCGGTACTCTGGGTATCCCGCCGCGTGCCCAAGTGTGCTAAATTTTCTTATTAAACAACTAAAAAAATAAAATGTCTGTCCAAGGCTCCTCTTTAACAATACTATTCTTTGTACTTAAATTTAAAAAATCCCTATAATTTTCACAAGGATCCTTCACTTCAAAACTCTCGAGTACAACCTTTAAAACTTTTCCGTCAAAAACCGAATCATTAGTTGACATCAATCACTTGGATCCATCAACAATTGACATCAATTGGAATCGTTTTTTTCAATAGAAAGTTTAAAAAGGGCAGAAGATTTGTTCTTTAGAATGATAATGGTACATGAATCAGAGCATGCAACACCTGTACATCATGGCATCTTAAATGACCTGTGAAATTGAAACACAATATACACCTGTTCATTATTAATTTTATGTTCTATTGAGAGGTTTTTCAAAAGCATGGGAATAGCATTGAGACGGACTGGAAGGGATTTTGAGGAGTGCCAGAGTGGAGCCAGAAAAGAAGCCAGACATCGATTTTCTGGGTGCCTCCTGTGGTGGATGACATCACATTCATTTTTAAAAATATATTCTATCGCATTTAATACAATATGACTTGTTGCACTTATAAGTCGTTGGCCAGTAGAAATATATATATTATATTCCATAGAAGAAAATAAACAGTACATCAATATATTTCATTAAATCTATTTATATCAAGATTACAACTTTGTAGATCATTCATATATATATTTTCTCTTTTTTAAAATAAAAGAATGAATAGTAACGATCAAGGTACCTCTGAAATATCACGTGACTTAAATGGTGCAAGATCTGCGTTTGAAGAAAGAAATGCAGAAGCATCTAAATTATATCATTCATTAGCAGAAAGCACGGCAGGGACTGCTGGTGAAGAATCAGGACATCAAATTGGTGTAACAGTGGAACGTAATCATATCAAAACCGATACATTTATTATTGGTTCACTTGTCCCTTCTACCATGTTGTCTTGCGCTAAATGTTTTTTAAATAGTAGTATTGATATTGTACCAGCAGCAGTTGGGCGATTTCTTATATCAGGTGCAATAGGTGTTTCATGTATAGTTAGTCTTACCTATTATGTTCAATCGGAACGCTATAAAAAGCATTACAATCGCGAGCGCGATCGAGAAGAATGGGAGTTGGAAAATTATAAAGAAGGAGAAGTTAGGGAAATGGTTGAATTATATGAAAGCAAAGGAATGACACCTTCAGATGCTATGTCTGTTATACGTAAAATATCAAAATATCGTGATTTTTTTATCGATGTAATGATGGTTGAAGAACTAGAAATGAAACGTCCAACTGAATTTGGTATGATGGATTGTTTACAATATTCATTTGTTCCTAGTTTAATGGGTGGATTAATAGTTTCGTTACCATTTTCATTGCAATTCATGTTGCCATCTGTTTATGAAAAATATAATTTCATACCAAATGATTTCACAACATTAGAATATGCAACATATATTGTTACTTTCATTTTATTATTTGGTGCAGAAAAATATAAATCGACATTAGATAATAATAAAGATTTAAAAAGTAAAATTGGCATTATAATGTTAGGTGTTATATGTATCATAGTACCACAATTAGTTTGGAATATGGTTAATGTCGTATAAGATGAAGGAGATGTCTTTTTTTTTTTTTTGGTACGTACATGTTATGTATTACAAAGAATATTTCGATAGTGTATGGGATATATATATTAATTAATTTATGTGACGACATCTATGCATACTTCTGTTGTAGAGAGAGAAAGACAAGAAATCACACACACCTCATACATTTGTTCTATGTGTGTGTGCGAGAAAATTAAAAATTTTTTTTTATATCTAAGGGAAGCGCGATATTATATTATTAACGAGTAATCTGTACAATAATATAGGAATATATTTAAAATGCCCCAAACAGTTTTTCAATGTAACTTTTAATTTCTACGTGCGCGCGTAAAATTTTTAATCTTTTTACGTCGTATACGTTTCGTATTTCTCTCCTCTCCTCTAAAATTTTATTTTATTTTTTTATTTTTTTGCACGCCATTGTACACATAACTCCTCTACGAAATATCAAATATATATAGTATATATATTTATATTTTAATACGTTCAAATCGATTTTAATATTTTTTTGTAAAACCAAATGGATCTGGTAATTGATTTGTACGAACATCTATACGATTGGCTGTCATCGTTAAAAAAGGATCCATCATTGGTGTACCACCAGTTGCACCTATACCACCCATCATCATTTGTTGTTGATTATTAAATGGAATAGCACCACCCATTTGCATTCCTGGTGCTTGCATTGGTACAGCACCACCATTACTATACATCGTTGCACTTGGTTGTCTCATATTAGGCATTTGTTGGTTCATCATCATAGCTTGTTGTTGTGGCATTTGCATCGGTACACCACCGTTGCCCATTTGCATCGTTGGCGTAACGCCTTGTCCTAAACTAGCTTGTCCTTTTAAAGATGCTTCATATATTTGTTGCCTTCTCTTTGCTAAGTCTTCAAATTTTGCTTCAATATGACGTTTTAATAAACCTAAACGAAAAAAAGCAGCTTCATTATACATTCCACGTAGAGTTTCTTCATCGTCTGGTAATATACCATCGCGCAAGAAATTTAACACATGTTCAAATAATAAACCATCACGATCGAAGTAATAATGTCCATCATTATCAGGTTCGACAGGGGAATTCTCTGAACATAACGTTGATAATACGGAGAAACGATCACGTGTTAATACTTCAGCAGTTGCTTCCATTCTACTGCCACCAACGTTTAATTTAAAACGTTCCATTTTCCTAGCCTCATCTAATGCAGCTGCTGGCCATTTCTCAGCCACTTCAAGTTCAAATTTTTTCCTGTCTTCTTCTAAAAGTTCTTTCTCCTCTGCTAGCATTGCACATTCTCTACGAAACGCATCTTTATGGTTTTGTACACGTACAGATGCTGCTTTTAAACGTCTCCACCTTTCACCTATAATATCACTTTCCATTTTCAAACGATCGGCAACTTCACTGACTAATAGGTCACGATGTGTCGGACCACGAAAACTCGATACAGACGTCATGATTTTAAATTACAATACTGATAATAATAATAATAATTCTAACAATAAGAACAAGTCTATCAAAAAGTAATGTTTTGATCTTTCTTCTCTCTGTCTGTCTAAATTTTTCGTACATCGTATTGTATTTTTGAACATAAACTGTTATTTTTTTTCAAAACTATTTTCGATCGACCTTCGCGAGAGGTAATAAAAAATAACAGTCGATCGTTTAGTATAGGAATACCATTAATATAAAAATATCCATTTAACTATGTATTTTATATTATATTGTACATTATTGTATTTTAATAAAATTAAAACTTACAACATTTTTTTTTCAAGATTAAAATCCATATTGTATCCCTGGTAATAAATAGTCAAAATAGTCAAAATAGTCAAATAACTAAAATCGACGAAGAAAAAAAAAACAGAAGAAGAAGACTACAAAATATCTGGGCTTTAAGTATAAAAATGTAAATTTAAATAGCCACCTACCACCTGGTGATCTGGTGATAGATATCGAGATTCTCTCTCTGTACTCTGTTCCTGTTGTAGATCTACGTGCAAATATCATTACACCTGGTACCAACTGGCCAAGTAATAATTTGTTGCATAAAAAGAACGAAGGAAATAAGATTAAAAAATGGGAGCCATGTGGGGAGGAATATTTAATAAATAATAATTAGAAGACTAAAAGAAATAAGATTGACATACATCATCCTCAGAAGAGATAGTGTCTCATATATATATAGATATAAGAGATATCATTTACATTTTGTTTGTTTTGCCTGGAGATAAGGATTCAACAACAGAAATTAATATATATATATATATATATATTAAAAAATAATTAAAAATGTCTATATATACTTATTGGGAGAAGAAAAAGAGTCATATTGCCACATTAACGTTGGTAATATGTTGTATTATAAATGTGAATATCTATCAGGTCCAACCATCCAATGAACATGTACATCAACGCTCAAATGCAAATATTTTCTTAGATGAGAAAGATCTAGTCATGGGAAAATCAGAAACTCATGTTGCAAATATGTTAGAATCACATTTATTTTCACAAGTTAAAGGTATGGTGGACGCTCATGGCGAAACAACAGTAGAAAACCAAGGAAAAACTGATACAAAATCACATTCATCTGACCTTTTAAAAGGCCAAGGACTTGGTGCAAATACTGGAAAAGGAAAAAACCACCATAAAGGCAAGCATAAAGGGAAGCATAAGATGACAGCAGAGCAACGCCAAGCTGCAAAGTTAGAAACTAGGTTAAGAATGGAAACACATGCAAAAACTTGGGCGAAGACACAGGCACGTGCTATGGCCAAAGCTGCTGCTGCACAGCAGGCAAAAGAGACGCAAAGGCTTCGAGCAGAGGCAGCAGCTGCTGCTCATGATGAATTGATGGTGTTGTCACGGATGGAAAAGGATCTTCACAAGGCGCAACGTGCAACGGCTGCAAGTCTACCGAAATTGGAATTAAATCCACGTTTAGCAAGAAAATCGCCGAAACTTTTAACGGAAGATGAAAAATTATTAGAAATGTTAAAACATCCTGAACGTTATGTTGAGAAAAATGTGGATTTAGATCATCCTGCCATACCTGCAAAGCCAAACCAAACCCATGTTTTATCAAAGGATAAGCATGTAATAGCAACAAAAGAGCATTTAAAAGCAATTAACGATGTTATTAATACTTTAAACGAGACGACAAAAGCAACAAAAGCAAAAGCAAAGAAAACGCTTCATATTGCTACAAATACGATCACGAGTCACACCAACACTCCTAATGGTATGAAGAATAAAAGTAGCAGCAGCAATAATAATAATAATAATAATAATAATAATAATGGCAAGAAGAATACCACCAGTAGTAGCAATAGTAAAAAGAGCACAAAACATTCAAAACATGTAGCAATTGCAAGACATGTAGTAGAAAAACTGAAAGAACATCATGAACATAAACAGAATGTATCTGAAGAACTAAAAAAACCACATACAAGAGAAAGTGCTTTGATAAATCTTGCTAGTTTTTTGAATCTAGATTCCAAAATATTGAATGGACATTCCATGGAACATTTACGACCAAAGAAACCAACAAATCATCATTATCGTAAGCACCATGTAATACGACATCACCCAGCTGCACCAAACTTTTGGCCAAAGAAAAGACATATAGTAAAAAAATCATCTGAAATGAGATTCCGTCAAGGCAGAATAAATGTACAAAAAAACATGAAATCAATGATACATAAAGTATTTTCTCACCCATTCTGGCATACTAGACCGACTGCACAACAACAAAAGCAGCAACAGCAAGCGCAGCAAAAAACGCAAGATATGCGTTTTCAACAGCAATATATGAAACAGAATGGTCAATTTTTTTCTACCAGAGGACAGCAAGCTCCACGACAATTTAATAACGGTGGTTATCCTGGTGCTCAGCAACAGCAACAACAACAACAACCGCGACCACAACAACACAAAAAGACAATGGATAGTCCATTTGGATTCAACGATTTAAATTCCCAATTAGGTAATGATGCAGCACAAGATTTTCAAAATGTTAGAAATGAAAATAACGCAGCTGCAGCTAGAAACAATGCTGGCGGTAGAAACTCGTTTAGTGCCGGCAGCGGTGGCTTAGAAAGCCCAGCAAATGGTGGTTTGCCATCTATGGCAACTTCAAATAGTAGACCAACAGATCCAACTATTGGCGTCGGATCATCCGGTGGCAATCCATTTGCAGGAACAATGCCACCACCATCTGCAGTAAAATATACATATGGTAAAGATGTTAGAAATACTCAAGGGAGACGGCCACCACCACCACCACCTGCAGCTGTACCTCCTCCACCTCCAGTAGGACAAGGATCGAACGCTATGCCATTAGCTCGTGGCCCACATCCTGTGAAACCAAGTAGTAGTAGTAATAGCAACGGTGTTAATTCAGCATTTCTTCCACAAACTCCGCAAGCTGGTTCAAAACCAATTAGTGCACCTCCTCCACCATTGCCTATGGCACCACAACAAGCAGGTGCTGCTCCTGCTGGTGGACCAAAACCTGTCATGTCTCCATCTGTCGTTACAACCATACCAATAAAGAGAAGAAGGTTGTAAATCTATAGAAGGGGAGACGAGTAAAATGAGAGAGATAAACGAGGGAGGGAGAATGCGAGCTGAAAAGATGAGCATGTACATTAAAAAAAAACAAAAAATATGGTATTTTTTTGCATTTTAAGAGAGTAACACGCTATATTTTTTTAACATATGCCACAACAAAAAAACTAATGCTCATAGTGCCATACTGCACTCTACTGTGTATGATATCAATATTTAATATGCATATACGCTTCGTATGATATATGATATTCTCAAACAATCATACTTTTAGAGCACAGTACCTACAAATGATAATTTTACTAGGCAACTCTTGCCAATCATGCCCATCTCCAAGACAATTATGAACTATATGATGCGAACTACCATTACTACTGCCACTATTGCTACTATTACCACCAGGCATTATCGTAGAACTACTACCAGTCTCACTCAAAGATGGCGCTGTTGATGTTTTTCTTGTGGAAGTAGTAGTAGTTGTCGTAGGTGTTTCCTCAACAGCCATTCTCAACATATCAAGGCTCCTGCTAGTACTGTTATTGTTGTTGCTGCTACTAGTACTACTACTACTACCGGGATTACCAATATTATTATTACTATGAGAATCCACATTGTTATCAAAACGGATGTATCCTGTTGCTGCCAGGTCGACAAAATCCTCATCCAATGTGTCTCCATCAAATCCATAGAGCACAGAATGTAATTTCGTTGTTCTGTCATAGGATAGCACATTACATGTATACCACGTATCATCCTTTTTCCAATATATTTCCAACTTGTTTCCTACTGGCTTTAAGCCAAGAAAATCACAAGTTGGTCTTTGACATTTTTTTTCTTTGCCAGTAAAATATGACAAAGGACGAATTAATTCATCTGCAAAATTCCCCTCATGCTTACATATCTTAATTTCTTTATGCACATATTCTAAGTTGAAATCAATAGTATTTTTATCAACGATTTTTTTAACTCTTCCACGGTGCCAACGACTTCGATGAAAAACCCAAAAAACACTTCCCTCTTTTGCATCTTGTAAACTTGGTGATTTTGGTTTTTTTATGCATGTTTCCTCTGACTTTTGATATAGCCTTTTGCATACAATACAATTTTCGTTCTGTTCTAAGACCTTTATCTGGCCAAGGCTGCGATGCCCATATGTCTCATTCAGATTGGCGTTAAATACCCAATTATTCCAGGTTACACCTTTTCCTGGCTCAGTTATCTCATGTTTTGGCCGAATAATCCTAATCTTTTTGTCTTGAATATATTTGATCTTTATATAATCTTCTGTCACTTCGATGACTTGAACATTACGACCCTTATAATACACTTTATCATTCACCTTTGCTGTTAATATCCAATTAATTATTGATTCTGGTTCATCCATTGGTTTATGAGGAACCTCTGTAATTTTTATTTCCTTATTGATTTTGTTCCATCTACGGCTATCAACTACAGATGAAATTCCTTCAAAATGTTTTGTTTTTGTTCGTTTCCGTTTCAAATGCCTTGTATTGGATGCATCAATATTATAATATGCAGCTGTTATCTTTTTTGACATAGTTGCTTTGGTTTGTATATTCATAAAGTGTCCCAATGTATGGAGATAGATACAGATAGGTATGGTAGATATCTTTACAAACGTAATTTTTTATTTTTATATTGGTGCAAAAGTATTATATATGCATAATAATAGTTAAAGAGTAGTATGATGATTGATAGTCGTCTAGACAACAACAGTTGTGTGGGATGTGTACGAGGATTTATGGATACATATATTGTATACATTTAAAAGAGTGTTTAGTATGTGTCACATAAAGAAGGGTGTTTTAAACATAACGGTGGATTTGAATATTTCTCCTATATCTGTATACTTGTTAGATTATTTCTAATGGTATTCACCTGGCTCCGTGAGGGTGTGCCGGTGTGCCGGACTCCTCATAGACTTTCTTTGAAACGCAATTGCAAGTGCAATGGTACACAAGGTAAAGGCTCACAAAAGGCTTATAATAATATTAAAATGATCTTCGGATAGTTACTATTATTGGAAATGATTTGCACATTTTTACCTTTTTTACACACCCCGTTTTCACTAATAGCACACTACTTCATTGTGACTGCTTTTTTTCCAAACACATGTTCCATTGCTTGTAATCTACATTCCTTTGTTGATATATATATTTAAGTTTATTTTACAATTCATCCTTGAAAATATATACGAAGTCGTATATATTACTGGGTTTCAGTACTTTCTTCTTTTTACGAAGTACTGGATGTTGTTGTTTCTTCATCCACAGGAGGTAGCTTGCTATCATTATTCGTGATAGTATTCGAATTTAGCTTTTCCAGTTTCTCCTCTTTGATCAGTCTTCTCGTCCACTCGTGATTTAATATATCTGCTGCTGATATTCGTGTCAATGGATCTTTGTCCAACATTCTAGAAATAATATCACAACATTCCGGAGAACGTTTTTTCCAATATTTATCATCTAATACAATAACATTTTTACTTTCTTTAATATTTTCAACAGTTTCTTCCTGCGTTTTAGCAGTGTATGGTAATTTCCCTCGCATGACTAAAAATGCTATTACACCTAATGACCATATATCCGCTGGTGAACCATAGCCTTGGTTGTTAATAACTTCAGGAGCAACATAACTTAATGTACCACATGCAAGTTTCAATTGATGTGTCGGTGCGACTAATTGTGACAAGCCAAAATCTGCTATTCTGATATTTTTTAATCCTTTCTCACATAAAATATTTTCAGGTTTCAAATCACGATGTACAATACCTAAACTATGTATATATTTTAACGCATCAGCAATCGGGCGTATCAATTTATATGTTTCCATTTCCGAAAATCTCTTTCTACCAACAATATGTTGAAATAATTCACCACCACGAATTAATTCCATTACAATATGAATTTTACTTTTAGATTCATAGATTTCTTCTAATGTGATTACATTTGGATGTGTCATTAACTTCATCACAGCAATTTCCGTACGTAGCAATTCAAGCTCTTTTATATCCATAGAATCTTTTTGCATAATTTTAACAGCAAATTCTTCATTCGAACCATTCTTCTTTTTACAACGATATACTTTTGAAAATCTACCAACACCAATTTGTTGCAAAATATCATATTCATTTTCAATAGATTTAATATCAGACGCTTTCTTTAAAGCGGAGATCCAACTGTTTTGATCCTTTAACGTGCTTGCAAATAATTGCCTTACATCACGTTCTCCACCAGCACTAGTCATAATCTCGATGCCAAAATGTTTACCGTCATCCTTACCTTGCTTTATTCGTGATATATATGCACCTTCGAGGTAGACAGCTCCATCTGGCTTGGTCATGTTTCCGCTCTGCTTTGTATAATAGCAAAATTTACCATCAATCCAATAATACCTACGTTTCCATGCACCAAACCTACCACCCAATTTCATCAGCCAGCCGCTCATACTGACATCTCGACTATTAATGATGCTTTTGATTTCACCGGTTTTAGCAGGTGAATAGATACTTCCTTTTGGTTCATGAAGTGTTGAATAGTCGATACTAGGTCGTGGTAAATTTTCTAATGCATCTAGGCCATCATCTGGTTTAAAAATTAATTCCTTTGAAAAAGTATCTTTGGTTACTTTTTTACCACAGCCACCACAAAAAGAAATATTTAATATTTGCTCACAGTTTGTACAATTTATTGTCCATTGTTGCTTAGTTTTCGTATTATTATTAGTATCATTGCTACTATTGCTGCTACTTTTGGCACTATCGTCTCCACAAATGAATGTGGCTGATACTTTTGGCACTACAGTTTCCACAAATGAATGTGGTGTTTTTTCCGTAAATTCTGAACCACATGATGTACAAAAAGATATTTGATGAGTACAAAAACGACATTGCAAGCCCCAATGTAATGACTTTGCGTCCCATGATAATGAACGTTTTGATTTCGGTGATCTTGGACTGCCCGATCCAATTCGTTTTCGAGGCAAACTCTTTTTCGAACCAGATAACACACCAGCAGCTTCAAATACTTCTTCATTCATTTCATTCTCTAACCATGCTGCTAAATCAGGATTTTGATTTACCCATAAATTAAATTGATGAAATGATAATTTCCCATCACGATTCAAATCACAATCTTTAAAAGCTTGTTCAACTAACTTATCAATTTCAATTGAGTGTGTATTATTATCGTCATTATAGCCAAACTCGCCGTTTTCATTTTTTCCAGATTTTGGAGTGCTATTTCCATTTGCATCTTTCTCATCGTCGCTTTTATCTAACGAAACAGAACGGATTTTATTTGCCAATCTACTGTGCTCCAACTTTTCTTTCGGCATATGGCTTAAAAGGATACTTAATTCTTTTTTATGTATAGCACCATCTCCAGCTAAATCATACATATCAAACATAACACGTAATCTTTCCTCTTGTGAACCTCTACAAAATAAAGCAAGTCCACATATAAATTCTTCATAATCAAGCACACCGGAACGATCTACATCAAACAGCGTAAACAATCGCTCGCCAAGTATACCAGGTAATGGAAAAATTTTCAAAAACGTTGCTTTATCAACTGTCGGACCTTTTGATCGCTCTGCTAGTGTTTCAAACTTCATTTTTAACTCGTGTAATTCACTCGTATCAAATTTAATAGCAGCATCTTTAAACATGACCGATTGTATTTTTTTCTTGCCACCCACTTTGTTCCCCATCTTTCTATTGTTATTATTATTATTATTATTGTTGTTGTTATTATTCTTATAATTGTTGTATATATCTTTGTGTATAAATAATTTATATTATATATATCTATATATATAATACTGAATAGATAGTGTCATATATGTTATCTGAAATGTGTATTGTATTATTTCTTTTCTGTCCCACATATATGCAATTCATTTTCTGTATAAGTTGTAAAAAAAAAAAAGAGAAAGTACAATTTGTGGGACGGCTAACACTATTTAATGCTAATTAAAATTCCTACCATAAGTATACTATTTGTTAAATTAAGTACAAAATGTGAGAAGTTGGTAAAATAATAATTTGGAACAAAATAAAACTAATAACTATGGAGAAACGGACCCCATATATATACGAAGCCTTAGCAGGCACACAATACGGAGTATAGAGAATGATTTGAACTTTAAAAATGATATTATATATACCTTAACCTCTATAAGTAGTTATAGCTATATCCTGCTGGCCTTACTGGCAGCGTTTATGTCCTACGCAAATCCAAAAATATATATATATATTTTTCCAAAAAAAAAAATAATCGGAAAAATGATAATATCATCAGAAAAACAAACAAACAATTGCTACAGAACAAAAACAAGTACAATCAAGGTATACAACATGTATAGAGCAACCAGTCTTCTCGTTGCACTTTTGATTCTTTCACCATGTACATTAATGTTCATAAAAGGTGGGAAAGTAAATGAGAAAGGAACAACCTATGATAATAACTATAATTTATGCAATTCAAATACTGGTATTAATAATAACGTATTATCGACAAATATTACGTTTCCACATAATGATAAATATCAACAACAATTGTTGAAAAAATCTCCCACTGCATCAACAACAGGGAAATCGAATGATGCTCCAAGACCGCATATAATCATGGCGTTATTTGATGATTTAGGTGCAAACGATTTAGGAATATTTTCTGGAGGAACACAAACTCCAAGAACACCGTTTATGGATACAATGATGAGGGATGGTATAAAATTAAAACAATATTATGTACAACCAATTTGTAGCCCAACTCGATCAGCATTAATGACAGGTAGATACCCTATACGTACAGGGGGACAACATGGTGTAGCTCAACAAAATGATGCAACTTGGATACCAGATGATGAAATTATCTTAGCAAAACGATTAAGTCAAGTTGGTTATACGTGTAAAGGTACTGGCAAGTGGCACTTGGGACATGGGGCGTATAAATATACCCCAACAGCAAGAGGATTCAAAGAATTTTTCGGTGGTTATCAAGGCGCACAAGATCATTGGGAACATATACAATGGACAGGTGGTGGTCCACATCGTGATTCTATTCGTCGATCACAACATATTGGTGCAAGTAACAATGGTGTAGGTGCGGCATCACTTTTGAGACGCCCAAAAACCAACATTATTGATCATAAATATATGAAAAAAAATGATGATGGCACGATTCGATATGAACATATTACAACTGATAATATGACGCATAGTACGGACACGTTTACGAGAGAAGCTGTACGTATGGTATACGAGCATAATGTGGAGAAGGATGGCCAATTGTTTTTATATTTACCATATACTGCACCTCATTGGCCAACACAATTTTATCAACAAGATGCTGATATAAATTCGCATATACCAGGGAAAAAAAGGAGAGAATTCGCAGGGATGATTACCCAAATTGATCGTAGTATACAGCAAATCGTTGAAGTCTTTCAACGGAAGGGTATGTGGAGTAATACATTATTCATATGCAGTGGTGATAATGGAGGTGATATCACTACTGGTGCATCGAATTGGCCATATCGTGGAACCAAAACAAGTCCATGGGAAGGTGGAACTCGAGTTGCTTCATTTGTATATTCACAAAATCCAGCGATTGTACCACCAACAAAACGAGGAAGTGAATCACATGCATTAGCACACGTCACTGATTGGTATCCAACACTATTATCAATGGCAGGAGTGAAGAAGGATGATATTCCAGTCCCAGGCAAGCCATTAGATGGTGTAGATGTGTGGGAAAATATTGTAAGTGGAGATTATCGTGGGGAAAATGGCCCTCGAAAAGAGATGCTATATGCATTGGACGATGTAGTAACAGATTTAGCAAGACAATTGAAAGGTGCTCCGAATATGTTTGTTCAAGTAGCTGTATTACGTATAGGAGATTGGAAATTAATCGAAGGATACCCTGGGCGTGGGGATTGGTACGGGGAAGATCCATCATTAGCATGGCCGGTGGATTATATTATGGGAAAAGATGTAACTGATTATAATGCTATTTCAAGAAGCAAAGGTGGTAAAGTTGGTGATGGTGGGCAATTTGAATATTTAAGTGGACGATCAAGAGGTGATGTATCCGATTTTAAAAGAAGATGGTTATTTAATTTAAAGGACGATCCAACTGAGCAACATGATTTGCAATTTGAACATCCGGAAAAAGTTGAAATGTTGTTGAAACGAATTGAACAATTACGTAGCGAGCAAGTACCACCATTTGTTCAAGGAAATATGAATTACTTCAAATCACGTGATCGAGCTGCACCAATTCCACAAGGCTATTTTGTTTTACAAACTGAAAGTGGTAATGAAGCAGTGTCATTGGATATATGGAGTCATGATGGTTTACCAGCTGGAAGTAAACTAATGTTAGATGGTGAAGTTGTTTCTTCAGCAGTATCATTAGCCGCTGCAAGGGAAGCTCGAAAGAAAGCACAAGCAAAATTATAAAAAAAATATTTTTGTACGAAGTGGTGGATCTGTGTAAATTTTTTAAGTTTACGCATAATTTATTTTTTAATTTACTCATGATAATTCCTACTCTTATGCATTATATATATATATATGAATAATTTCGTACGCGCACAGTGTGTAAATAATAAAATTATTAATATGCGAAACGATCTATAATTATTTAAAAACTTTTAATGATTTAATATAATTTTCTAATGCTTCCGCAAATCTTGGTGCTTCTATTGTACCACCAGGTTTTGCCAATGGATTGCGTACAATATGTTTTACATAGATATTTGCATAAATATTTTTTAATACAGGACGCATATTTGGTGCATCTGTATTTGTATTTATAATAAATCGCAACCCATTTAGAGTTTCATAATGGTGCATTGCATACCCATTTACTTCTGCTTTGCCATTTATTTTCGACGCGACTTTTGATGTTCTAAAGCATTGGAAATCGCCTTGTTGTTTCGTCGTTGGTGATAATGTTTGTGCAAGTTGTTGACAAGAAAATGCTAATCCAAAAATAAGTTTTTGATCTTCATCAATATTATCACCTAATGGATTGTGATGTCGTTGCCACTCCCTATAAAATATACAAGCACCATCACGATCATACACATAAAAATTATAAATCGTCATGGTTTATACAATATAGTGGTATTATAAATGTACACGATATATCTATGTGCCTATACATCTACCTTTTCTATCCATCTCTATCCATGCATCAATCCTTGCAATATATATATATATATATATATTTATATTCGAATATAAAATTATTAAAATTCAATAAAATAAAAAACAACACAACTGGACAACAACAAAATAATTTGATGAGATCCCAGAGATTGATGATGTGGTTAAAAATATCTGCCTATCAAATAACGACAATGATATAGTCTAATATGCATACTATGAAAGGGAAATTATACCCTGACAAAAAAAACTGCATGCGTATGTGTGGGACAGTGTGCAACAGCATGCCAGCATGCAGTACACAGTACACAGTACACATCTCTCTTTTTCTATAATTTGTATAGACGACTAATGTAAATGTATAATTTCGAAATTATATATAGCGACTCTCGTAATAACACCAATAATCAAAATGTCAATTGTAATATTCAAAATAGAACATGATACATTTACGTAGAACGTAAAACGAACGAAAGAAACCATAATAGTAGAAATAAAACAAGAGATACGGTTGTATTGGTTTCACCACTGAACATTTTCCAACTTGTTGTCCCATCGTCGTTTAATATCTTTAATATATATATATATATTGATATCTATTTGTAATTTTATCCGCGTTTCTTTCTTTGCATATATATATATATATATACACATATTTTCAATGTTTGTATGCCGTCTATCCATTCGTATAATTATTAATTATATATACCTGGTAATATGAATTCATATTATTTAAAAAAAATGCTTGGCCGAGCTTCTTAAATTTTTAACTGCCAACCGATTTATGTTATTAACCTTAAATCGCGAATTTACAGCACCGGGAGCGACAAATTATTGTTGTGCAAAAAAAGCTTCTTCTTCATTTTTTTTTGTGCCTGGTTTTGCACCATCCATTTTACTACAATATAGATGGAAAAAGGAATTGATGTTAGTATGTAGATAGTAGACATATTGCATATAGAATAATATGTAACAAGAAGATATACAATAAATCAGATATATATATATATATATACACACACATTAAACAATGGCAGCTGAACGTGGTGGACCAGGGTATGCAAAAATCAAAGCGGAATTTTTGAAAATCAACCATTCAAATAATGGAAAAGATAATAATGATAATTATTTTAAAAATGCAAAAATGTTGTCTGATGAAATAACAACAAAATGGAAAAATAAAGAGCCAGTACCAGTGGAATATTTAGCAACAAGAGCGCTTCGTAAATTATCAGTAATATTCGTAAAAGAAGTTCCACCAAAAGAAACTAAAATAGAAGAAACATCGGCGGATAATATGGCTAAAACAGAAGCAAACGATATAAGCCAAACTACTACGGCTACTAGTAGTAATAATAATAATAATAATAATAGCAATAATAGCAATAATAGTGACCACCAGTGCATTATCATCAATAATAACAACAAACAGCAAGGCAACAGCAATAATAACAACAATGAAACAGACAAACGCGATTTTAAACGTAAAAAAGGCATGAATAGAGCAAGATCTAAGAAAGAAATGGGATTGGAAACTAGTAATTTAAATAATAATTTATGCAGACAATTTTGTAAAATTGGAAAATGTGATTTTGGTAAAGATTGTAAATATGACCATGATATTGCAAAATATCGGGAGTTAAAACCTCCTGATTTAGGAAGTATATGCTATTTATATGAAAAATATGGCCAGTGCCCAGAAGGGTTTAATTGTCGTTTTGCGTCACATCATTCTGATTGGGATAATTTTAAACAAAAAGTGCGATTGGAGGAAGAAGGTGGAAAATTACCTATACCAGAAAATTTAAATTTAATCACAACAGAAATACGTGATTTATTAAGACGAAATCAATATCCATATAAAGAAGTAAAAAAACTTAAAAGTGATACCTCTTCCATCACCACCACCACCACCACCAATGATAGTGATAATAATAATAATAACGACAGTAGCAACAGTAGCAACAGTAACAATAACAAAATCAATAACCAACACCCACAAGTTGGTTTAAGTACGATTGATAAAGAATGGAAAAAAGTAGATTTTAAACGTAAATGTTATGTTGCCCCATTGACTACGGTAGGGAATTTACCTTTTCGTCGCATAGTGAAAGAGTTTGGAGCTGACATTACTTGTGGTGAGATGGCATTAAGCTTCCCGTTAAAGAAGGGGCAAAATTCAGAATGGGCTTTATTGCGAAGACATAAATCTGAAGATGTATTTGGTGTGCAAATAGCAGGAAATAAACGAGATATCATGGGTAAATTATCACAAGTCATTGAAAATGAAACGCAAGTTGATTTTATTGATTTAAATTTAGGATGTCCAATTGATGTTGTATGCAATCGTGGTTTGGGTGCTGCTATGATGAATCGTCCAAATCAATTGTTACACGTATTGGAGGAAATGGGCCCAAATATATCATGCCCAATAACTGTAAAAATGAGAGCTGGATGGACTAGAAACCACCCATCAGCACATAAACTAGTACACAAATTACAGCTTTGGAATTCACAATTAAGCAAAGATCCTCTTGGAAGTCCATTGATTAATGGTATTGCAATACATGGACGATCGCGGCTTCAGCGTTATACAAAAGCAGCTGATTGGAATTACATTAGACAATGTCGGATCGTCCAAAATAGTAAATTACCATCAATACCTATTATTGGCAATGGGGATGTGTATAATTATGAAGATTGGGAAAAGAATTTACAAGAAAGTGGTACAGAAACGGTTTTATTAGCTAGAGGTGTATTGCAAAAACCATGGTTATGCACAGAAATAAAAGAGAAACGTCATTGGGATATTAGTGCTACAGAACGATTGGATATATATAAAAAATTTGTTCATTATGGCTTAGAACATTGGGGAAGCGATCAACGTGGTGTGAATAAAGTACGTAGATTTTTATTAGAGTGGTTGAGTTTTACATACCGATACATACCAGTTGGTCTGTTGGAACGAATACCAGTGAAATTAAATGAAAGGGCACCTAATTATTATGGACGAAATGATCTTGAAACACTGATGGCTTCACCTGATAGTAGTGATTGGATTAAGATAAGTGAAATATTATTAGGCAAAACCCCTGAAGGTTTTAAATTTGTACCAAAGCATAGAGCAAATGCATATGATGATGCAGCGGAGCGAGATAATAAGAATAATTATGATGTCAATAATAAGCGTCGTAAAGCAAACAAAAAATGGCGTAATAATAAATTTAAGAAAAAGAAAAGAAGGTGAAGAATAATACGAATAAATATTTATAAAAAAAAAAGGGAACTTTGAGAAACGTACCTCGACTATACTGTGTATAATTATGATATGTACATAGAAGAGGGAGAGCGTGTTTTTTAATGTGTATATTTATAAATGCATTTTTAATATTTTTATAAAAAATAAAGAAATATATATACGTAATCAATATTCCTTATATATATATATATATACGAACCACGGGGGAAGTAAAATATTATATATTATATGATATGATTTACGACCCGTACGAACCTATAACTTTTTAGATTTTAACCACATAGAATTATATAATGTGTGTAATTTTATACCCGTAATCTGTACATCATATGCATATGCATATTTTTTACTAAACAAAACACTTAATCAGACGTAGAAATAGAATTAGATACATGTTTATATGCACAAAATCCACCAAGTAGAAACATAGTGGCACCCATTGCTTTAAATGCAAATAGACCTTTCTCAAATGCATCTAAATAATTGTGTAATGTGTTTAAGACTGAATACATACCTTTCACACATTCATCTTTTGTTATTTTTTCATCATGATTGATATCAAATATTTTCCATAATGGTTCATACATTTGATTAAAATCTTCTTCCATTTCTTCTTTTATACCAGGTTTATCCTCTTCTGGATTTTCTGGATCATCAAATGAATACAAACCTAATACAATTTCTTTCCTGATATAACTTCTATGAGTCTCATCCAGCGTTTGTATTTTCCCCCATCCAAGTCCATTGATACTTCCATACACACAATCCAAAATTTCATCAAAAAAATCAATTAATCCTTCCTTAAATTCTTCTTGTGATATTTCTCCATTATGATCCGCATCAAACCTCTCAAACAAAGTATCTATGAAACCTCCATGTTCTTTCATAAAGTCTTCCATATTACCTATATCTTTTGTCACATCTAAATTTAATTGTTTTAGAAAGACAGGCCTTACTATTTGTTTTACTCCTTCTCCTGCAAAAAATGTTCCAATACCAAGTGAAAATGCAGTTGTATAAGATAAAACACTTGCCGTTCCATATAATGATGGGGTAACTAAATTGAATATTGTCTCCCCAATGTTATAACTCATTGTCAGATTTAGTATGTTGTAGTTTTTCTATTTGTATATATATATATTGATATATTGCTGCAGATTTATTATGCTGTACTTTTTCTATTTATATATGTATATTATACTGTGTATATATATAAATATCTTCGTTTCATTCATTTATGTTTGTCGTAGTATCTATAATCTATATATCTATTTCATCAGAAGAAGGAAGGAAGATCTCCAAAAAATTGCGCGAGGCATGTTTTCCCAGTGGTGTGTTCATGTTATTCTCATGTTGAACATAAATAACTCTAATAATACCACAGGTAAAATTATTATTATTCTGTCTAATCTCACAACAAGCCGCCCGGCAAGCACATTAACATATTATAACAACAACAAAACAGTTCAAAATATCTTTTGATATTGTATATTACGTGTGTCTGTATGTGTGATTAGTTTTATACATCCATCCTTCCTAATATTAGATAATACATAAATATACGAGTCGTATATATATAATATTTTAAAAAAATACAAAAAAAATATTTTAAAAAGTTGTTTTGCATGTATACGATACTGGGGTATATAATATCATTTGAGAAGTGTAAAATTATATTTTTACCATCATATTAATATCATAAATGTAAATGGAATTTAAAGTTTTTTTTTTTATAGAGCTCTACACAATATAGGAACCATCATCATCACCTTGCGATGTCAATGAAGCACTGACTAAATGTTTTGCCCAATCACGAAACATATCATCAGTCGCACGATAATATCTTATAGGTAAATTATTACTGTTTTCATTATCCAATGGGCTAAATACCAAACTCGGTATTTCACTTCTAACATCTACTAAAATTTCATATCCTTTTAATGAAAAATATTTAACGTTTTTATTATATTTATGATCTAATATACCATTACTGCCTTCCAATACTTTTTCACATTCAATTTTATCATGAAATTCATACATAATATCACCTTTTAATATAAAATATCGAGAAATCCATTTACCTCTATTACCCATAATCTTTCCAGTCATTCTACCCCGTTTTTTTAACTCCCCTTCAAAAGCCAATGGTCCATTATGTAATCGTCTCTTCTTCACTTTGTTGTTGTTATTTGTATTAATGTTTTCAGTTGATAAATGATCATTTGCTAATAATCCTTTTCCTAATTCATCTTTTTTATTAAGATTAACCATCGTAGTTTTTTTTTTCTTCTGATCATTGTCACTTTTGCCAAAAAGAAACGTTTTTGCATTTGTACGATACGAGCTTCTAGACACGGCAAGTTTCCTTGCTTCACCATTGTCCCAATGTTCTTCAAGGCCTTCCGTTACCGATTTATCATATGATAATCTTAATTTCATTGCACGTAATCTTAAAAGTGTATATATACCTGCTGAAAAAATAATGCAACCACCTACCATTGCAGGCCAATGGTAATTTGCAGTTCTATCTCCTATCTCAAAGATCAATGTAAAGAGTAATATAAAGAAAAAAATTTGCCCAAGATATGCTTTCATTACAACTGAGTTTTCTTGTTTCATAGCATGATATGCTTTTAACACACTACCTTTCGGTCCTCTTAAAGCTAATCCAGGGCCCCAAACTTGTCCAAATGTTGCAGTGACTATGCAAAACAATGAACAACTAAATGATAGAGTACTAAACCACCAAAATCAAACTCGAACATAGATATTACTATGGTCTAATGCGTCAACGTATAAAACCGTTAGCACGGTAAGAGCAACAATTAAAGTGCTTTGAAGGGCAATGGAATCAAATCTATCTTTATAATATGTAACTTCTGCTTCTCTAATTTTTAAGAAATGTTGTACGGCTGCTGATTCCAATGCATAATGTTCAGCTGATAACATTTCTTTTGTTTAGAAAGACAAATAAAAATGATTTCCACTCGGGGTAATTGTAATATTATTATCGTAAATAAACATGATTTAAAAAGGACAATAAAATGGTTTTAAATATAATATATATATGACATTATATCTCTTTAGAGAATCTTGTTCAATATATTATAATATATATTTTATTATTATTATCTTATTTTTTACGCTGAATCTTCTACTACTTCTTTTTTGGTTGTTGTCTGAGGAGCGTCGTCGTCGTGTGTTCCGACTACTCTACCGTCAGTGTGTTCCTGGCAAACCAGCAAACTGGCAAAAGGCATTATAAATACTGTAAGCTCTATCGATAATTCTAGAATAATAGGCAAATTAAAAGCCCCTGCCGGGCCTGTGGAAATGGATGAAAGCTTAATACGTACGAACGGTTCGTATATATAATATCATTTGAGAAGTGTAAAATTATTATAACTTAGATTTTAACCATCATATTAATATCATAAATGTAAATGGAATTTAAAGTTTTTTTTTTTTATAGAGCTCTACACAATATAGGAACCATCATCATCACCTTGCGATGTCAATGAAGCACTGACTAAATGTTTTGCCCAATCACGAAACATATCATCAGTCGCACGATAATATCTTATAGGTAAATTATTACTGTTTTCATTATCCAATGGGCTAAATACCAAACTCGGTATTTCACTTCTAACATCTACTAAAATTTCATATCCTTTTAATGAAAAATATTTAACGTTTTTATTATATTTATGATCTAATATACCATTACTGCCTTCCAATACTTTTTCACATTCAATTTTATCATGAAATTCATACATAATATCACCTTTTAATATAAAATATCGAGAAATCCATTTACCTCTATTACCCATAATCTTTCCAGTCATTCTACCCCGTTTTTTTAACTCCCCTTCAAAAGCCAATGGTCCATTATGTAATCGTCTCTTCTTCACTTTGTTGTTGTTATTTGTATTAATGTTTTCAGTTGATAAATGATCATTTGCTAATAATCCTTTTCCTAATTCATCTTTTTTATTAAGATTAACCATCGTAGTTTTTTTTTTCTTCTGATCATTGTCACTTTTGCCAAAAAGAAACGTTTTTGCATTTGTACGATACGAGCTTCTAGACACGGCAAGTTTCCTTGCTTCACCATTGTCCCAATGTTCTTCAAGGCCTTCCGTTACCGATTTATCATATGATAATCTTAATTTCATTGCACGTAATCTTAAAAGTGTATATATACCTGCTGAAAAAATAATGCAACCACCTACCATTGCAGGCCAATGGTAATTTGCAGTTCTATCTCCTATCTCAAAGATCAATGTAAAGAGTAATATAAAGAAAAAAATTTGCCCAAGATATGCTTTCATTACAACTGAGTTTTCTTGTTTCATAGCATGATATGCTTTTAACACACTACCTTTCGGTCCTCTTAAAGCTAATCCAGGGCCCCAAACTTGTCCAAATGTTGCAGTGACTATGCAAAACAATGAACAACTAAATGATAGAGCACCAAACCACCAAAATGCAACTCGAACATAGATATTACTATGGTCTAATGCGTCAACGGATGTTACCGTTTGAACGGTAAGAGCAACAATTAAAGTGCTTTGAAGGGCAATGGAGTCAAATCTATCTTTATAATATGTAACTTCTGCTTCTCTAATTTTTAATAAATGTTGTACGGCTGCTGATTCCAATGCATAATGTTCAGCTGATAACATTTCTTTTGTTTAGAAAGACAAATAAAAATGATTTCCACTCGGGGTAATTGTAATATTATTATCGTAAAATAAAAATGATTTAAAAAGGAATATAAAATGTTTTTAAATATAATATATATATGATATTATATCTCTTTAGAGGATCTAGTTCAATATATTATATTTTATATATTTTATTATTATATCTTATTTTTTACGCTGAATCTTGCCAGCTTGCCAGCTTGCACTCTGGCGAAAGACTCTGCGCTTGCCCAGCTTGCCAGAGTACACTCTACCTGGTCTACAACTAATACTTCTTTGTGTGTTCCTGGCAGCAAACCAGCAAACTGGCAAAAGGCATTATAAATACTGTATAAGTGCACAAGTGTATAGTAAGCTCTATCGATAATAGGCAAATTAAAAGCCCCTGTGCCGGGCCTGTGGAAATGGATGAAAGCTTAAGCGTACGCAGTGCTACCCTCTAAAACATGCAAAAAATGTACACTTAACACTATTCACCATCGGGGAAATATTCATCTTTTTTTCTATATTTTCGGATATTTGCTATTTTTTCCAAATATATGAAAAATAAAATTGGTATTTTAGAAAACGATATTTACATATTTCCCATAGTGAATAGTGTTATTTTGTTATTTTATTAAGTGTACATTTTTTGCATGTTTTGTACATTTTTTGCATGTTTTAGAGGGTAGCACTGCGTACCAGTAGTGATCGGCTGGTATAATATTTACCTGCTAATTTTGTTGAAATTCGATTGGGCAAAACAACAACTAATTTGAGGCTAAATAAAAGCTGGTGTGAGTGTTCTGCACTTCTGCTTTTTTTTTGAAAAACATTTAATTACTATATACAGATTAATATTAAAATGTACATTGTGGTATACATATGTGTGTGTGATTGAACAAACACCATGAACAGATAGAAAAGAACATTACAAAAGAAAAAACAATAGAACATATATGTATATTAATACAAGAAATAAACATATTGCACATAAGAAAGATATAATATAAATTAGAATATATATATATATAAAAAATGAAAAATAAATGTCAAAAAAATAATTATAACAAATTTATCATATTATTCATTGTAATAAATATAAACATGATAATAAATATAAACATGGTTCATGGACGATATGAGGATCCTGGAAGAGGTTGGGGGAAAAAACCAAATATAACGTGGTATAAAGGGGTAGATAGTGGATTAGAACAAGTGCGGTTACAACAAAAACCATTTTTGATGTTAGTTCATACTAAATCGGCTAGTTGTTATGCTTGTACTAAACTTGGATATGAATTTGATTGCGCAGAAATTTGGGAATTATCAAAACGTTTTGTTATGATTAATGTACTTAATGATGAAGAGCCAGATGAAGATGAAGGATTTGCACCAGATGGTATCTATCACCCACGAATTTTATTCGGTGGAACAAATGGTAAAGTCGAAGCAACATTACATCATAAAGATGAAATATATATAACAGATGTGGAAGGTGATAGTCGAGAATTTTATCCAGATCCTGTACGAATGAAATATTATTATCCAGATAAAGCATCTATGATAAATGGAATGAGGCGTGCTATGAAGTTTTATGGTTTGCGATGATGTGACCACACTATATGTATACAGAAAATAGAGATTTTTACGCAGCAGTCGTAAAAATTAAGTTTTGGAGCGAATCACGTATATATATATAATATTACGTTCGTATATATAATATTAATTATTAGTTTGCAGAGGTGCATTAGAGCTTTACTATAGTAGGACAGAATATTATTCTTGCGATTGAGTATTGAGCATATGATATATTACTTAACACGAGAAGTGTAAAATTATTACGAAGCGTATAACTTTTAGATTTTAACCATTATATGATACGAACGTATCATTATAATTAATTAATGTATTACTTCGTATATTATTATTCGTACCCGTATGATATTCGTACACTCTATAAAATTATGGTCGTCATATACCACACCGAGAAATATTTTTTTTATTTTTTAACCATAAATCTTTTATTTTTTTGTGTCCTCTCAAAAATCTAATTTACAATAATCTTTGCATATATTATTATATGATCCATTATATGATCCACGCTCTTCAAAATTGTATTTAATATCGTTATTACTATTAGAAGAAGGAACACCGTATAGTTTCATATCATTAGCTGTATCAATTGATTGAAACATACGTGGAAATATACCAGTTGATTGCCATAATGGTACTTGACTTAACGAACAGATATCTGTACATAAGCTTGTGATAAAACGACCATTTTCTTTCATTTGTAATTCTTGAAATACTCGATGGTCCAATTCAATTCCAAATACATCCATCAATGTAAAACCAGGCAAACTTCTACTACTTGTATCTTTAACACGTGTGCATTTAAAATCCTTTGGATGCAATAATTTTAATTCAACAAATGCATCATCTGTATCTGTAGAAACTACTCTACCACATAGATGATTCTCCATTGCTTCCTCAACTAATATAAGCAAACTATCAAAATTATGAATATAATACGGTTTTGCCATATGTAATATTACATCCCCATGCACTCCGTAATAACTATCGTTTGCAAGATCATCATCAATAATTCTTAAGCTATGATATATTTCTCCACCAGTTTTAGACGTCAAACCAAGTTCAATTAAATGTTTAGTCAATGCCCCACCACGTCTTATCAAACGATATTTACCCCCTTTTCGCACCGATATTTGTACAGATGCTAATGGTAGCGTTGTTAATATGCGCAACGCAGCAATCAATGCATACCCTTCATGTACGTAACTAGGTGCTTGAATTCTAAATTGATATTTTCTAGTTGCAAATGTACTTTTTAAATTTTCCAATAAAGTTGTTGGACGTGTCAATACAGATTTCTTAAAAGCAGCAAATTGTGGCAAAATACGATCGTAATCACGCAGCATGCCTTCCATCAATAAACTAGAACCCTCGCTATTCAATCCATCCATCAAAAATGATCTTCGAAATGGAAAATCAATACGATCCTCTCCATTGTCAGCTATTGTTAATGCAGGAAGGCAATCAAATAATATAGCTTCACGTGGCATATGTTCATGTCCATTTAAATACCCATCATAAATAATTTTCGATCTTTTAAATACATTGATTAATTCCATACGCGTTAAACCAAACAAAACTTTGTGACTAACGGCATCGGGCAAGTAAATTTCATGTTTTACATCCGGATCAACACATATTAAATCTTCCTTTGGAGGATTTAAACCATTTTGTTTTTCTTTTTCATATTTTGCATATTCTTCAATATAAAATGGTTCAACCGGTGCCCATAAGATAAATTTCTTTGGATCCCATGGTAATTGATAAGTGGTATGTGAATAATGAGAATGTGCAAATGGTATTGCACGTCCTTGCGTGAAATTTTTTAAACTTAGAAGTTCTACTTCTTCTGGATACGATACACCAGTTACTAAAACTACTGCACGCGTTCCTTTCTTACGTATTGCTAACTCCTCCGTTTTGTTAAGATATGTTTGCCAATTAGCAGGAAGTATAATTATATCACGTTCTTTAATTTCATTAATTGTAATTTTAGTTAAATTTTTCATATGTTCATCTGCATAATAGGGATTTAAAAAATGAAAATACGAATCAAATCCTAATTGATTTAAACCAGAATGCACTTGATGAAAATGTGCTGGTCCCCCAGATCGATGAAAGTCAGGGAAATAAACAATAATTTTCGCTTTTGGCAATGTTGTTGAATGTTTTGCAGGTGTGGGAATACGAGGTTGATACAAATTATTTTCATTATTATTATTAACATGATTATCATTTATAATAACAGCAGATACAATGTATGTTATTATAGCTAATGTTTGTAGCAATATTATGGATGATTTCAAATGCATATTTTTGTATTTGATTTTCTATACACTTATTTATCTTGATCTTCTTCTATAGTAATATTTGTTAAATCAATATTCTTGACTTTTTTAACTGTGTAAATTGTTAATAAGCTAATAATTAAAATTGCTCTCAGCGTTAAATTAACTTTCAATGGTACGTATGGTGGACCTTTCTGCAATTTTTTATGTATAGTTCCAAACACCATTCGATTATACTGATCATATATATATGTTGCAATGTCAGTGAGCGGTATTTTGATGATATAAGATTTAGCTATATCTATCAATGTCAGTTGTCTATTCATTTTTTGTCTTTTTCAAATTACTATAATTAATATTATGGGATATATATATATATCAAACAAAATGTATTTTCTATTCGATTGATTTTTGAAGAAAAAATTATTAGAAGGAATAATAAAAAAATGGTTGTTCTCTAAAATATCGATTTCGACTGGTACCTAGTAGACAACTTAGACTATTATACCACCGGTGTTAGCCCTATATATGGGCGCATACTATATTTCCTATTTGCATACAAATAGCATGTTATAATAGTATGTGCATATATTGTGCATATCAACAAAAGATCCAATTTTGCTAAATCTAAATCTAAATCCAACTGGCCAACATATTAAATATCCACCAGGATTTCAATAATAATGATAGGAAAATGATGGGGATGGAGTTGATTGATAAGATCTTACATTTACATTATAACTATATATAATTATAATAAACATATTTGTCTATAGCACGATAAGATAGATATAAAAAAAGACAGACATATATGTATAATAGTAAATGAATAAAAAAAACACATAATTATATATGTCATACTAGTAAATAAGAACAATATATAAACATAAAATATATATCAATATATACATATGCAAAGATGAGTAATCCAGTCCAAAAAGGTTTCAGTGGTTGGCTTATTAAAAGAGGTGGATTTAATAAAGGGTGGAAAAAACGTTGGTTTTCATATAAACAACCAAGAATGACGCGGACGTCAGAAGGAATGTTTGCAGTGAGAAAAGCATTTATACAGTATTTTGTGTCACCAGAAAACACTAAACCTAAGGGTAAAATCATAATGGAAGATATCATTGATGTTACACCAGCAACTAATTTTCATAATGTAGAAGATTTGGATGTTACATCATATAGTGGAGTTATTATTAGTGGAGCAACTTATAAATTTGCATTTAATATTATTACCTCGGAGCGTACGTATTATATTAGCGCAGAATTTGCTGATGATTTGATTCATTGGTTAAAAATATTTTATGCTGCACCGAAAGTAAAGCGCAAATTAACAGGAAACAATTTATCATTATATCTACCAAGAAGACCAGATCATATTGTATATAAAAAAAATAGAAAAAGTAGTAAGAATAGTAAGAATAGTAGCCGTAGTAGTAGTACTACTACTAGCACTAATAAAAAACAAATATATGCAATTGGTGTTGAAAAAGTATTAAAAACTGATCACAATTACATGTTTGCAAATGCATGTGTATTAGGTACAACATTACCACGTGAGGGTATAATTAGGGAAGAGCTTGCATATACAATTATGTCCATTTTTAGTGATAATGGCGAGGATGTTAAGCGTGCGGAAACTTTTTTTGAAAGTTTATTAGATTTAGAACTAAGTGTAACTGCTTCTCCTGGTATGATTTTTCGTACAGATACAAATGCAACTAGATTTATAGTTGCATATGTATCTCATTTATGTCGTACAAATGGTATCGGGGGCTTTTATCAAGAAGTAATAGATCCAGTATTAGAGGAGATCATGTCATTGACAATTGATGACAATATCGATATTGATCGAAATAATATAATAAAAGATTTTAATGGTGATGAATTGCCAGATTCTGATCAGATCGACACTATGGTACAAGCAAATGCAATACGTTTAGCAGAAGTGGTTGATAAAATATTAGATAGAGCATTAGCATTTGTACCTAATTGTATCGGCGCATTGCGTAGAACATTTGAACGTATTGTAGAAACAGCAAAAGTAAAATTTCCAAACTATGAATACGTTGGTTTAAGTAATATATTTGTACTTCGTGTCATGACCGCGCCATTGATTCGTATGGGATGGAATCCAGATAATCAATTGAATGAAAACCAAAAAAGGATGTTAGCATTAGTTACAAAATTATTAAATAGCGTATCGATCAAGCAAGGTCCTGGAAATGAAAACGGTACAAGTAGTTTTGGTAGGAAAAACGAAGGGTATTTCAAAATCATGCATCAATTTAACCCAACATTAGAAAATAAAATGATGAGATTCTTACATGAAATGGCTATTCATGATGAAAACCCACATTCACCAATGCGTCGTAGGACTATGATATGGCACATTCCGGAAGATATGTCAATATTTAGATCATTCGTATATGATCATAAGGAAGATATACGATTATCTTTACTAACTTCAGTATTAGTTCAAGGCAAACATAATCATCATAAACTTGCGAATCATTTTACTGCTATCATTGCATATTTGCATTCTGATATGCGTTTATCATGGGATGAGATGAAAAAATCGATAAGATTGAATCGTGGTATTACACCTGATTCACCATTTCGCACGAAAGAGCAGAAGAAAATGCGTTTTTCAAATGTATTTGTCCCGGAAGATTTAGAAGATTACGACGATGAGAATAATGATGGGACTAAGCGTAAACGAAAAGGAAGGAAAAAAAAGAAAAATCGACAATCATTTGTCCAGCGCTTAGCGGGAAAAATCGTCTCTTCTTCCACACCTCGAACTCGCACATATAGTACATCTCAAGATTTTTTTAACGATGATTCTGCATCAAATGATGATAGCATTGTCGATATGATGACTGAATCACCACTTTTGACATTATCAAGTATATCTTCAATTCCAAAATTACAATCAGAACCGGTAAAAAGTGAAGACCAGCCAATAGGAGTTAGGAAATATGATACGGAAGAACTTTTACAGACGACAATACGAAATGATATTATAAATACAAATGTAGATAATATGCATTCAATGAAAGATGAGCCAGGACATTGGGAAAAAGATGAAGAAGATGAAGAAGATGAAGAGGAGGATAATGTAAATGGTGATAGCTATGATACTAGTAAACCTAATAATGGATATTTAAGAGCTGTTGATATAGATTATCTAGGCCGAACGTGGGTAAATGAAAGCTTACTTAATAATATCGATCCATTATCTATTAATAACGATAAAGTGATCATTTTAGATGAAGAAGCAAGCCATGCAAGCACGAAAGATTTGTTAAAAGTCAATCCAATTTCCAAAGTTTCTAAATGGAGCTTGAATCCTATAAGAAAAGCACGCCAAAAAGTCTCGTTGAAAAAAAATAGATTTATCCATGATGGATTTGATTTAGATTTGACATATATAACCAATAAAGTAATTGCAATGGGATTTCCATGTGAAGGTACGCAAAGTTTATATCGCAATTCCTTAACGGATACGGTTCGTTTTTTAAATTATTATCACAAAAATCACTATATGATCTATAATTTATGCCAAGAACGTGAATATGATTGTAAAAAATTTGATGGCCGTGTAATACGTTTTCCATTTGCTGATCATAACGCTTGTCCATTGCCGATGATATTGCAATTTAGAGATCATGCGAAATCCTTTTTAGAAAAAGATCGCGACAATGTTATTGCAGTACATTGTAAAGCAGGGAAAGGTCGCACTGGATTATTTATATGCTGCCTACTTAGTAGTAGCGGATTGACAAGTTTAGATGCAATGAATATATATGCCACAAGACGGACTCGTAATAACCAAGGAGTCACAATACCATCACAAAGAATATATGTAGATTTATTTAAACGATATGTTAATGATGTTGCTGGATATAATGAACGATTACAATATGCAAAAAATTTAAAGCATATTGATTTGCATGGGATGATATTGAAGCATGATGAATATGTTTTTTTCCAAGTATTGACTCCATCTTATCATCATGGATATGAAGGAAAACATGTTCCATTGCCTAGTAGCGATGAGACAATACTTTATGATTCCAGGTTAGAAGTTGGTCTGGTTGAAGGCATTGATGCTCAAGTGAATTTAACAATTGGGCCGCTATTTGGACTAAGTTTCAAAGGCGATGTTAGATTAGTTTTTTATAAGGTTCATAATAGCCACTCGAAGAAATTTTTTCAATGTTGGATAAATTCTACTTTTTTAAAAAACGACATGTGTATTCGACCTAAACGGGAATTGGATGGCGCAATAAAAGATAAAAAAAATAAAAAATTTCATCGTGATTTTTACATGAAATGTGTTTTTGAAAGTATGACTATGGATGACACGAAGGAGGAACAAATGAGGGAAAAGGAAAAAAATACAAATGCTGAAGATGAAAAAAAAAAGGAACTAGTAGAAGATGAACAAGAAGAGGTACAAGTAGAGGATGCCAAAGAAATGGTACAAATGAACGGCGAGGAAAAAACAACAAACGGTGAAGAAGATGACAATGAGCCATTTTTTGATGTGGATGGTGAGCATAAAGATGAGGATGGAATGGTATTAGGTGGTGATGCTTTAGTCGCACAATATTTGAAATCATTAGGAGAGGATGAAGAAGAAGATGATGATGATGAAGAAGAAGATGATGAGGAAATGGAAGATGAAGATGATGAGGAAATAGAAGATGATGAGGAAATGGAAGATGAAGGCACAACAAAGGTAGAAGAAGAGTATGTTGCAACAAAAGGAGCATCTGTTCCATTGCCACCACCACCACCACCACCACCATTGGAAGAAGTAGAAACAAAAACTTTCTTGCCAAAAAGGCAATTTGCCCCATCAATTTTCACAGATTTAGCACATTTAACGTCTGATATACAATTTGATTTTAGCCCAATAGCTACAAGGCACAAAGAGCATGAAGTAGAAGAAGAATTAAGAAGATCATTGAGATTGACAAGCTCCAAGCCACTTGGTCGCCGTGTTTCCAAACGATCTAGTCCTGTACGGAAAAAACTGTTACGAAGCGACGATAGTGATGATATTTGGTTGGCGAATCGAATTCTATATCAAATGCCTCGTGGAAGCCATCGAACGGCTACATTTGCTACAACCCAACGAAGGAGAAAACAAAAAAAGAAAAAACACAAAGAAGCACTTCCTTCACCACGTGGTGTTGCTCATACACATGGTCATGGAAATCATCGTAGCCAATCTCCATTGATTTTACATGTTAAACCTAGGAAGAGACCAAAGAATAATAAAATAACAGCAGTTGATTATGGAAGAAAACGCCTTCCTCGAAGTAAATATGATTACTTAAATAGAAGTGTTGCTTCTCAACAACAAAGAAAACGTTTAACCGGTAGTCCAACGATGCCGATTGATTTTTATCATTTGGCAAAAAGAAAGTTGGGAAATTTAAGTCCAACAATGACAAGTATATATCATTGAAAAAAAGAATGTGTGAGAGAGGATAGAGACAGCACACAGGAAAGAGAATATGCGCGCGCATGGTTCGGTGCTGTTTTAACTTTTAGCGGAGGAAAATTTTGTATCTAGACTGTGTACATGAGAGAGAGAGAGAGAGAGAAAGAGATTTTTAAAATTAAAATTTTATGTACGATATGCTGTTGTTGCCAATTCACCATTGACATTGTTCCTACGTACCGTATATCGCAATGAGCACACTGGAGTTTTCAAAATTTGCATCGATTTGGTACTGATTTATTAAGCCAATAGTAATAGAAGGTCTGACAATAAAATAAATGTTTCGGCAATTGCTTTATGTATTTTTTTATTTTTTACAAGAGTATGGTAAGACGGATGTGGGATACATGTGTGTATTAATAATACGAATAATATATATATTAATAAATATATACAAGGTAACTACACATATATATAGTGAATATAACATTATGAGTAAATAAAATCTTTAACCTTTAATAAATAAGAGAAATTTTTATATACAGGTATCATACCAAGTTAGTTATATATCCTTCTCTCTCCTTCTTCTCCAATTGAATTCGATTACGAGCGAAACAAAGTACGTACGTCGCAGTTCGTACATCTTTACAATTTACTTGTAGCCCAATCAGGTGATGTACCAATACCAGTAAATTTTGGTTCTCTCTTTTCTAGAAATGCTTTACCAGCCTCTGCAGCATCTGGGTGGAAACCACTTCTTGCATGGCGTTCAGCTTCACCATCTAATGCAGTAGAAAAATCAATAACTTTATCAGCATCATTCAAATTTGCTTTAATTCGTTTTAATGCCAATGGTGGTGCTTTAGCCAAATCATTTGCAACTTTCATTACTTCATCCATAAAACTTGATGCTGGATATACATCAGAGACAAGACCAATTCTTTGAGCTTCATCTGGACGTATCTTTCGATTTAAAAAGTAAATTTCCCGTGCTTTAGCCGGGCCAACGATGCGTGGCAAAGTCCATGTTCCTCCGTAATCACCACTTAATCCAGCAGTTAAAAAACCAGAACGAAAAACAGCTGAATCAGATGCAAGTCTTATATCACATGAACATGCCCATGAAAATCCTGCACCTGCACAAGCACCATTTACTGCAGCAATAGTAGGCTTTGGGACTTCTCTGAATAATAAACTAGAGTTCATACCTGAGCGTAAGTTACGAATAGCTCCTGTAATTGTAGCTGGAATCCCACCTACACTTTTCCTAAAACCTGCACTTGCTCCAGATTGCCCAGATTCATCTGGTTGAAGATTGCCACCTGCACAAAATGCTCTGGTACCTTCCCCAGTAAATACAATAACACCAACATTTGGATCATCACTAGCAAGCTCCAAGGCACACATAACACCTGCATTCATATCACCGCTCATAGTATTCATTCTTTGAGGTGCATTTAATTTAATAACAGCAACACCATATTCATTCACTGTATAAATCACTTCATTTTTGAATAGTTTCGTTGGAAATTTTTGTACTGACCCTGCCATTATTATTGTGTTACTGCTTTCTTCTTCTTATTCTTATATACTCTTCTTCTTGTTATTATTATTATTTGTTTCTTCTGTTGTGCTTACCTTTATTCTATTATCTATATTTCCATTCGTATATAATTGGAATAATATAAATATATTTTTATTTAGTATATGATTTACTTTTACTCTCTCCACTCACTAGGTATATATTTAATTTTTTGATAATATATATTTTTTACCTATAAATAACCAGCTAAATATATAAGTACTTTTATATATACCTGGTATTAATAGCATACTCACATCATTGTAATAAATTTTCAATGTAAATGGGTAGGACACATACAGTACAGGTATAGTATATCCAATATAGCTGGAGTACCTATCATATTGCATCACTATCACAGCTCACAGCTATAAATGTTCCTCCAATCATAATTTTAAATGGTTCACCAACGGAATTGGATCATTTGGCAACAATTGAATTAATTGGGTCTATCTCTAATATTCTACCACGAATGGTTGTTCCAGCAGTAGAAAGTAAAAGAGAAAATCAAAAGTAAGATATGAAAATAAAAATACCGTACACAGTATTTTTCGTTATAAAAAGTGTGGGTGTGTCGTTATGTCGTTATATAATGCATGCTAGTGTCTCCTGTAAAATTAATAAAAGAAAATATATAGATATCATATTATGATATACGACCCGGTTTATCTGAGAGAGGACTTTTCTGGCCCTAAATGGACAAAAACCATATTATATAGGTAAATATTTCTAGTATACAACTACTCCGTACTTAGACCAGAGATTTCAACCAATATTTGAGGGGAAAAAAACATAATTAAAAAATAAAAAAAAACATGTAAATATGATGGGAATGTGTGAAAATGTCACAAATGTAATTGTTTGTGTGATGGATTACTTAAATAGATGTACAACTTCACCATTGTGTCATTTCACTTTCTGTTGATCAAAAAAAATATTCTTTATATGTATAAAATCACCGTCGTGCCCTTTATAAAAATGCTCAATTTCCAGAGTGCGTTTATGGCATCTTCTTGGATTAAAAATATAAATGTCACAAATTTTCCAAAAATTCATGATTTTTTGCAAGATCTAGAATTATAATGCACGAGGTTTGATAGTAAAATATGTGTAATTTATAGTTATTAGTATACTAAAAATTTATTTGTCCCTTGGAAGTCCTCTCTCAGATAAACCGGGTCATACACACTATTTTATATATATCTTCTTTTTAATATTTGAAAAGTGTTTGGTGTACATAGTACGAATGAAATAATGATATATGAAATAAACCGCAAAAAATGGAATAAACATCGCCAGACTTCTTTCAAAAGGTCTTCTACTTTAATATCCAAGGATATCCTAAAGAATCCCAAAATTCACATATTTCTGTATATTGATGATTAATAATACCTTCATTCGTTGTTGAAAATTTCATCGCAGATTCATTCATTGTATTAAATTCAATCCATTTAATATTATTTGAAACACTACTACTACCTGGCACGCCTTTTTTTGCAAAATTTCCCCAATACGTTTGCATTTCAGTTGATAATTGAATTTCCTTTTTTGTATACACACCATTAATAATAGTAATATTTGGTCGAAATAGAATGGGCAATTCATCACCATGGCATACTGTATTTAAACAGATCGGTGAGGATGGTAGCCAAAATTTATTACCAAAGGATAAAACATGATCAAAATGATAATTATAAATTTTGCTTGTAGTAGATTGATTTTTTAACATTTGTAAAATAATATGTCGTATTGGACATTTGAATAAACTATCAGTTACGATTGGTGCTGTATGGTTTCTCATATCACCCTTTTTATCCCCTGTTCTGGGATATTGCTGTAACACTTTACCAACATTTTGAATACCATAAATTAATGCTAGTAATCCGTCTTCTTCTGCTCTTTTTAATCCTTTTTTAAATGCTTCGTACAAAAAGATCATACCTTCCTGTCTCACGCTACCGATCATTATATGAACGTCGATTGAAGTACCATCTAAAAACCCTTGCATTGGTTGTTTACTTAATTCCGGTGTCCCAATTGTTGGACTGAATGGTTGAAATAAAGAGAGGAAGGAATTTGCATTGGCTATGATCGATGTTTCCGCTTTCACAGCACCTGCTAATACTTCTTGCCATGTTAACTTTCTCATACAGTCTTCATAAGGTACTTCAGGACATCCACTATCTTTTGCTACAAATTTTGTAAATGATGGTGCATCTTTTGAATTACGAAATGGTAGACCAACTGGAAATGATTGCATAATTGCTTTTGAAAACAAACCAACAGAACTAGGCATATTTAATAATGTACCAACAGATTCACCACCAGCAGATTGACCAAATATTGTTACTTGTGATGGATCACCTAAACAAAAATATTAAAATTTATTAAAAAAGAGAAAGAAATATAAGAATTTTTTTTTTTTGTTAAATAATCTAACATGTAAATAAAAATGAAATTGATATACAAGTCGTATATTATTATAAAAAAAGCAGGGAGAAACATACCACCAAATACATGTGCATTTCTTTGTACCCATTGAAGTGCAAATTGTTGATCTAATATACCAAAATTTCCAGTAAATTGTGTTTTACTGTCTGGACCGGAATATAAAAAACCAAGTGCGCCTAGCCTATAATTAATTGCAACAACAATAACGTTTTCATGATCAGCAATACTTGTACCATCGTATAATATACCACCACCGTATCCTTGATAGTAGTCGCCACCATGTATCCAAAACATGATTGGAAGTTTATTTGGTGTTGATGTTATTGGTGTAAAAACATTTAAATACAAACAACTTTCATTTGTTACAGGCGGGCAAGCGATTTCTGGTAATTTGCATTGTTGTGGGCAACCTGCGCCATCATTAACTGTTTCCTTAATACCACTCCATTTTGCTGGTGGTGTTGGTTTTTGAAAACGCAATGATCCAACCGGTGGTGATGCATATGGAATACCACGAAAGGATGCTACTGTACCAGCTTCATTGATTGTACCCTGGATTGTTCCACTATCTATTTTCACAGATGGGTGGCCATTAAGTACAATATTATTATTCTCTGCAAAAGATGCTACAACAATTGATAAAAAAAGAAATAAAACAACAGGAATGCATTGAAACATGATAAAAAAAAATTTAAATCAGAAGGTTATATTATGCTCTGAGCTGAGACCCTTTCGTACAATTTATGTCGCGATGATTTAGTTTCCAAACGTGAGGATTTAATAAAAAATATTCAAATTATAATTCTAATAATTTAAATTCTGAAAAAACATAAAATTTTCTTAATTTAAATAAAATTAATAAACAAACAACTAAAAAAAAAACAACTCATCAAATTTAAATTCTCCTTAATATCCTCCCAACAATCCCAACAAATCGTGCCTGCAATCTATAAAAATCTATTATTCTAGAATTATAAATCAACTTATAATATCGTATAATATTATAATACCATATTACCACCTGGTGGTCTGGTGGTATTGTAGTTGAAAGGTTAAATTAGACTACTATAAAATGAAGAAGATCGATTGAAATCAAAATACTGTGAGCCAGTGAGGTAGCTACCAGGTATGCTGGTATTTCAAATAAAAATATCAATTTTATATACGCACACACACATCACACACAATTCATTCCGCCATTGATGCCATGATCATACATGTCAATATAATACTAAATGCATTACCAACATTAATACTTGAAGACAACGAGGGAATCTGTACATTCTTTGATATTGTCACAATACGATCTGGTAAACCATCTGCTTCTGTACCCATGAACAAATAGACATTTGGTGATTTTAAAAAAGATGAAGCTTCTTTTGAATATAAATTGTAGCTATTCTCCGTTAATGCAGCTGATATATTGACTCTTAAATGGCTAGATGATGAATGTATTTCATTATATGAAAAAAATTCATTAATTGTTGCAAATCTCTTTATTGGAATTAATGGAGCATTTAACATACTATAATAATAAATATCTTTCATAGATATTTTTGTATTATCTTTTGGCTCCCATGATTTTTTCTTGTCGTTAGCATTATTATTATTATTGTTATTACTTTCTGCATCTATTATATACACTGCTTCAAAATAATTTGCTTGCACTGCAGTTCGTATTATTGTACCAATATTACCTCGAAACTTTAATCCTACTAATACAAGTATTGGTGCATAGGTCCATCTGAAAGATGGTAATTGAATATGTAGATATTTGTATAACATAAAATAACATTGTTAGTTTTAAACTAATATATATAGATGTCTAATGGTTTATTAAATAAAAATACTTACTGAAATTTTTTCCCTACTACAATGACATGTGTTCTAGCTAAAGATATTAATATTTCATTATTGTCTATATCCTTTTTCTCGTTTAAATTTACATTTTCAAATATTTTACAATTACGATTTGTTACAGGTACATTTCTTAAACACCCACGAAATCCTGATAATGCCAAAGGAACAACTTCTATATTACTTTTTGATACTATATTTAAACTTTTCACTTTTAAATCAATGAATTCTTTAGTATTATTATTATTATTATGATTGCAATAAATAAGACGTTCAATGCATATCATATCTAATTGTTGTTGTATGTGTAATATTTCATCAAATGGGATGATATCCACATTCCATAGTTGTTTTGATTGTTGCTCCATATTTTTAGAGGGTAGTAAAAAATTGTAATGTTTTGTATATGTCGTCACTCTGATGTATAACTTATACCAGCCGTCTCTGTCTCTCTCTTTTTCTATATCACAGGTATACATTTGCATAGCTAGCACCATATCTGCCATAAAATAAATAAATAATAAAATAAATAAATCATCAATGCATTTATTTATTACTATAGAATTACCGTATTATTATGCACGTATGCACGTATCGCTGATGGAGCTTCTTTTTTTTACTACTGTATCGATCTTCCGCCCTTACTACAATATTAAGGGAAGCTATAAACTTCTGATGCATATACCATATTATATAATCTAATCACAAGCTAACCGGCCTATTCCCAATACACAGTGCTCTGTGGGTGCTGGGTGCTGTGGAATGTTGGAATGTTGGAGATCTTTTTTTTTGACCTCCGGGCTATAATAATAAATGAACAAATAATGATGAACTATCCTGCATATTATAACTAAAAAAAACAAAAAGAAAAACAAAAATGATAATTCTATAGAATAATATATAATAAAGTGAAAATACAAATTTAACAAGGAGATCATGTACAAATAAAAAGAATCAAAACAAAACGACGAAACAATGACAAGTTTCTTTGGTTTAGGTTCGTCTGATAAGAGACGGAACAACAACAACAATAATAATAATAACAATCGACAACGAAGAAATATTAATACATATCCTAATAGAAATGCTGATACTATTAGAGAAATGGACAGTAATGAAATATCCTTACCAAAACTGGTAAAGTGTCGGTCCAAATTTAATTGCAATCTATGGGGAAGGGATGATTTATTAGGTCTGTGTACTTCATGCTATCGTGAATATGATTCTCGATTAAGGAGTTGTACAAAAAATGACATAGTGGCATGGTTATTGGAAAAACAAGGTTTAAATAATTTAGACGAAGCGTGTCTAGCATATGCGAAAGAATTGATATATGGAAAAGAGGAAATTGTTGATCCTAAAAAAGTATCAGGTGTCATTACCTGGAAAACCCATTTTCGACCAAAAACCCAATATGATGTGATACCAGTGAAAGGGCATTCAGCTTGCACGTATATTAGTGGATGCGCCGTCTTGACTGCATTATTAGCTAAGGATGAACCTGATCCCGAAGTTTGGAAATCATGCATTACTAAAGGTGTGAAAGCATTTCATTCTGCGAAGGAGGTCGATAAATCATTAGCCGGACACGTTAACTTAAGTGAAATTTTAGGATATTTATTAGTCACATTAAATGTTGATATAAAACATGCAGATTTTATAAAACATAATGATACGTGTTGTATATTATCATCAAAAGGTTTAGATGATGAACAGAAAAAGAATTTATTGGCAACTGGAACATTGTTTTCCATTTTAGAATTAACTGAATATTTTAAAACCGTATTAGCAAATGATTGGTCTGGAGTAGTCGTTACACGTCCACCTGAAACATGGTCTATAGTTCGAGGTTCACATGGTCAAATTTTTTTAAGAGATAGTCATCGTTTATTGCAATATGATTTTAAATCATTAGAAGTATTTATAAAATTTGTGGAAGTGGATAATGCATATTTTGTACCAATGCCAGGATTTGGAATAGGTGGCAATCAAATATCGCTAACAGCAATAACATTCGATGATCAAGCTATGCTTGATTATGATAATACAATTGCGAAAAAAATGCTAAGTGGTGAAGGTTTTGCTGATAATAATAATAACACTAGTAACAGAAAGAGCAACGCAGGGGTGAATTATGTTGTATCTGGTCGTAAACGATTTAACAGGATCTTAAGTATTGATCACCATACATCTTATGAAAATACAGGAACAACTGGAAATGCTAATGCGCATACATTACCAACAGAAATTATAAAAAATCGATTATATTTGTCTGACGTACATGTAGCAAGAAATTTTAATTCATTAGAATCAGCAAATATTACTCACATTTTAAATTTAACTGGGCCAGGACCAAATGGACATCCACGCTACTTCAATAAATTTACAAATGAATATTGTGAAAAGAAGGATACTTATTTACATATATGTAATGTATATGATAGTAATATTATTAATCGTAATCGTAATCGCAGAAACAGAAATAACAATAGAATGGTTGTTGATGACGATACCAATAACAATATCATTAGTTTAACTGGCAATAGAACAAGTACCTTGGAAAATTACATAAGTCGAAGTTTAACTTTTGTACAACGTGCATTACGTAGTCATCCTAAACATGCTGTATTAATACATTGTGAAAGTGGGACAAATCTTAGTGCTGCTGTTGTCATAGCATACTTAATGAAGGAAACAGAGCATACTTTTAAAAGTAGCTTGGATTTATTGAGCACAAAGTTGATTGCTAATATGAACAGAATTAAACCAGATATGGGTACATTAATGCAATTAATGCAAGTTGAACTTCACTTCAAGAAAATAAATACTATAACAGAACAAGATATAAAAACAGATCATGTGATGAGTCGATTAGGTGACATGGGATTTCAAGCAGACAGGATCAAAGTACAACATTTATTAAGTAATCATGATGTAAGTGCAGTTGAAGCATTGTTAGTGCAAGAAGCTTTGGAAGTTCAAGCAGCTACTACGTAAAGAACAATATATATATACTCTGTGTAATTAAAATATGTGTGTGTGTGTGTGTATAATATTTCGTGTACATACGCCTCGTATTATATTTTAAAACTTTTACTACACGTATATAAATGTATTGGTTAAAATCTACGTATAAGTTATACGATTCGTAATAATTTTTTATTGTAATTATTGTGTGCTTTAAAAAATGTGTACGGTCGTAATTATTTCAAATTACGGTTCGTAATATTACGCATTTTTTTAATTTTTACGAATCGGTATAAAAAAAATGTTTTTATATCTCTCTTGACAAAAAAAACAAAAACCTCTCTAATATATCTAATTAAATTCAGTTAACACCCAGAGAGATAATTTTAAAAAAATTCTACGCACCCAAACTCTCGCTCTCTCTTCCAGACACACACACACACACTGTAACTCACAGCTTTGCATTGTACTTGATCGAATCAAATTCCCAATTATTGATAATTGTTTCAATGCATGCAATAGTTTGCAAAGGTTCATCTGCCATAATATGATGTTCAGCATTATAAATTTTAACTGGAATTGTTTGATGTTGTTCTGCCATTTGTTCATTTAAAAAATTTAATTTACGTACATCTTGATAGAAAAAACTATGTTCTCCATATACTGCATACACTTTAACATTCTTTTTGATTCTTGCTAAACGATATGCTTGATATTCATTGCTACCACGAGTAACATTTTTTTGCACACATTCCTTATCGAATTTCCATGTCCAACCTTTACCTTCAACAAACTTAACTGAACGGTCTTTTACATAATCTATAATAAATTGATTTTTACATTTTTTTTGTGGTGGTCTCAATTGGAAACGATTCATTAATTCTTCCTTTGTCTTATAATAATATATTTTTGGATTTGTTGGTGGGGGTGCACCATATAATTCAGGTGGGGCAATAACACCATCTAATAATATCATACCATTAATATACTCTCCATAGTCTTCACCACATTGCATGCAAATTGACGCACCCATACTATGACCAATCAGATATAATTTGTTATTATTTATTAATTTTTCATTTTTACAAAGATCAATAATATCTGATGAAAACTCCCGGTAACTATATTCATCTTGGTGAGTGCTATTCCCGCATCCACGAAGATCAATAGCAAAACAGTTAAAATTTTCTACGAAAAAAGGTGCAAAAAAATCCCACCAGTGAGCATGCGCAAAGCCACCATGGACCCATATAATGGATGGTTTATTTGTTGAATGTTTCTCCGGTGAATATTTTACATAATGTACTACTTTCAAATTTTCATAATGTAAATAATGTGATGTTCTTGATTGTGATATAGCATTTGCAAACCATTCCGGGATCGCTGTGGTAGTCATGTCTTGTGTGTGTATTATATATATATTTAAAGGTAACAATACTTTACTCTCTTTTATTTCCTATCTATTTTTTGTTTAATTGATTTTATGATTAATTTTGTGTGAAGAAGAGTTACATCCTATCCGTCTAACCAATTCCATTATTATATTATTTTTATATAAAAAAAAATGCAAATTATTCTTCCGAGAATAACTAATAACTATATTTGTTGGACTATTATTAAGGTACTATGGACATTTTAATTTTCTAAAAATAATAATGATGGTGGATTTTGGATTACTGTAGCTTTAGTAATAGTGATAGGCCTACTGGTGTGCACGTGCGCACGTGCACCACTACTGTCAGAGCAGGGAGAAGAGAATCTCTGCCACTGTTTTGTTGGTGTATTATTATTGTGCCATTGCCAGGGATTGCACTTTTGCATCAGTTGCTTTTACAAAAAAAAAAAGTACTACAGTAATAACTTCTTCTCTTCTCTTTGTTACTGTGCAATATTCACGCATAAATGATACTCACATATCAAAATGAGTGGTGATGATTCGAACCACATACTCACATATCAAGATGAGTGGTGACGATTCAAACCAGGCAAAGACTGCAGCTGGCTTAAAGGCAATTGAATTGGAGAACAAACAACGTACTAGAGGTCGAAGCCGCAACTCGTGGATAGACAGTGAAGTGAACACAGCTCAACAGGTAAAACCGCATGCTTTGCAAGGAGACGATGAAAGACGGTTATCACGATGGTTTGTATCAAATCAAAAGGCAAGCAACTGGAATGAGAAACGCTTAAATAAATTTCATGTGACAATTGTGTCTTTGCTTTTCCTCTCGTACTTTTGCCATATTCTGAGCAGCCCGCTTTTAAAAATAGTTCAAGCTGATACTTTGATAACAATTTTGATCATTGTAGAAATATTATGTCTATTTGCGTCGGTGGTATGCTGGGGAATTATATGCTACAATAACGCGAGTGTGTCCGCTACCAAGCTACTGTTTGCGAAAGAAAGTGTAAATACATACATATATATTTTTTGGATAACGCGCTCATTTACAATGGAGCTGTTAAAAAATCAAGTGATTTTCAGTTTTGTTCACTTATTTCACAGCCTGCTTATATATTCAACAGATACTTGGTATCTATGTAACCAGACTACGTTGGGGATAAACATTTTTTTGTTTGTATCGGTTATTGCATACGAATTTCTAGTTTCAATATCTCCTGCCGGCCCAACCGAACCATCTTGGGTATTTATGCAAATTACAGCATCAGCAAATAGTCTATCAAGAACAAACCTGTTCAATGTATTTGTTATCTTTCTTGATGCATTCATTACTGTGATTTACAACCCAAAACGATCCAAGTTTGTATTTCTGAAAAAGGAATCTGCGAGAATAATGGTAGAGATATCCCCAGAGACAGAAAAGAAGCTATTGCCTCTTTGGAAAGTCTACGCTGCTAGTGGACTGACAGTGACAGCATTATATTTTTCAAAATTTGGTTTTCCTTTACCCGAAATGGTATATACTGTCGGGATTTATTTGTGTGCAGTGATGGTTTTTGTAACGTATTTTCCGATTGTATATTATTCTAGCAAAAATGTCGCTAAAACGTTATGTAGATTGATTCATGAAATCAATGTAGTCTTTGTCTTAGTAGTTCTAACTCCACTATTTTACATTGACAACATTTATGATCCGGTTTCTGCGCCTGGAATAGTCTTTCCAACATTCATTTGCGGTTTCATTTCTTTCGACGTCCTAGGTGGTTACTTTCCAAAGCGACTATCACGGCTGGTCATGTCACTCATTGTGGTAACGCTCTGTTGGAATGTATTTAATTATACTTTTTTAAAGCAAGATTGCAAAAGCCGAAAGTTACAATGGGGGATATTTGGAGAATTTATCAGCTACTGCACCATCAAGCGCTTGGTTTATCAGACTATATTGTCATTATTTTTCCCTGCCCTTATTGCTACAATTGCTGGACGGACAAAAAATACATTTTTTTGCACTTCACACATGTACCGTTCCACCGGTACCATACATATGCACGTTGTAAATGAAATATATCTAGAGAATATGAACAAGGAACGATTAAAGATACAGGGTGGTAGCGAAGTAGAAATGGTTGATATTGGGGAGGCTCCAAATTGCTGATATTGGGCAGTGTATGATTTTTTAAGGTTCATTCCAAGACAAAGAAACTTCGAAAAACAACTCATTAACTTCATTTTATGAGGTGCCAATATATATATATCCAAATTTTGGCAGCAGCATTTTTTTAAATGCAGCATCACATTATTAACATGCAGAGACAGCTGGACGACAGTGTACTAATAATACAATAAATATAAAAGTGACATAATAATACAAGTTAAAGTTGTTGTTAACAATAATAGATATATAGACTAAATATACATATATGAATACGTAAATAAATATATATATATGTATATATACACACACTCACATATATGCATCTATAGCTAGAAATACGGCAACTGCCAATCGAACTATCCTCATAATATATGTGCTTCTATATTTTTTATACTTATAATTTCCATATACATATTATATACAAACATTCATACACTCACGATAATATAATTTAAACTTATTTTATTACTATTTAATATATATATATATATATTATGGGAAATATATCACCAATACCTGTTACTTCTACTAGTGAAGAACAGAAACAATTATTACAAGGTATACGAACAAGAAATATCGATGCTGTAAGAAAATTATTGAGTGGCGCAAGAAAGGAACGTGTAAATGAAATTTTTGCTTCAACAGCAGATATGTCAACCGCATGCCATGTAACCCCATTACTAGCTGCTGTTAAATATAATAGTAAAGAAATTGTGGAATTACTGTTACAAAAAGGTGCAGATGCTTCTTTTGTAGACGATATGGGATGGACTGCTTTACTTTATGCAAGCCACAATGAACATAATAATCCAGATATCGTTGAACTGTTATGTAGCAAATCTGTTTCTGGTCAGAACTATATAACACATTTAGGATATACACCTGCAATGCTTGCATCGATTCGAGGTCATGGTAATGTATTGCGTCCAATATTAAAAGCATCACGAATATCAGTCAACGCCAGCGCTAGTGGTAGCTATGGGTTTCAAGTTACTGCTTTAATGCTTGCAGCAAGATATGATTACAAGCATCTTATGAGAGATACTTGGAATATAAAAGGTGGTATTACTGATACAATCGTCCAATTAATCGACAAAGGTGCATTTATAAATGTTATGGATAAGGCAACGGAAGGTAATGGACGTACACCAATTTTACAAGCTATGCATAACGACGATTTTATTTCTATGTTTTATTTAGTAACAGGTGGTGCTGATTTATCTATACAAAACCATCCAGTTGGTAAAAAGCCTGAGCAATACTTGGAGGTAAAATTGACAAGTAATGGTGGTATATTAGAGGAAACACAACAAACAGAGGAGACGAAAACTGTTACAGTGAAAAAAGGGCCAGAATGGGATAAGTTTGGTGAATTGATTAAGATATCATTAACTGCAAGTAAATGGAAATGTTATCATGGCCATCCACTTGAAAATTCAACGTGTGAAGAGTGTAAAAAGGCAAGGGAGAAAGCGTTAGAAAACTTGAAAACGGAAACTGGTGATAGTGACAATAATGAGAATAATAAGAATATTCTATCATCACAAAGGGCATTGCCATTTATTGGAATTGATTTTATGTGCAATTTATATTTTGAATGGCGTTTGCTTTCCGTCGTATATAACACACGTGGTTACGGCGAAACGGAAAAAGATACAATGATAGAAGATATTAGTAAGAAATATAAGATAACAGAAAATTATTTTAATGACATAATAAGTTTTAAAGCAAAACTATTGAAAAAAACACAACAAGAGAAAATTAATGTTGAAAGTATGGGTTTAATTTGTTTTCTTTTAACATGTCCAAAGCCTATTTTGGCCCATATACAAAAATTTTTCATATTTGATAGACAGATTAATACGTGGTTAAAAGGATTAGATAATATATTGCATGAACCTAGTCGAAATGGATGGAAAGATCATTGGAATCATCGTTTAGCTTTGAAAAATCAACATGTTGTCAAAGACCAAGTAAATTTATCATATGGCTTGCGAAAATATAATAATACAGGTGGTAGATTTGATCCAAGGGCTTCGTATTGTTTTGGAATGTTTCTAAGTAATAAAAGTTAGAGAGGTGTTTTAAATATCATATCATATATTACGATACGGCCCGTGAAAAGATCAGCTACACCAGGTTTTGAGCCTTATCTTTCATAGAATTAGGGTTAGCGAGATTTAGTAGTGTTGATTAAACTAAGTATAAATAATACAATATTCCCTATCTGAATCTACCATTTTATTTTACCTGCTGTGTTTATACTAATTGGTTTTTGGGAACACATCTGCACGTATCGATTGAAATTGATTAACACACATAACCATATTGAAAATATATTAAAATATATATATATATACTTTGTTTGGAGAGCTAATTGAAATGCATTCGTAAAAGTGCTTTCCCCGCTTCTCCCCCATCAAGACGACAGTCGAGGTGTCGAATATTATATCAAACGTCATTGTTTTGTGTGTTTTATTCGTGCTAACTCGTGCCAGCAGTACAAAAGTGAATATTATTTTTTATTGAATTTTAATTTTCAATACAACATATTTTAGTTACAATATGTGCCGGTTCTGTATTTAATGGATGTATTATTTTTTAAATATATAATTTAAAAAATACTTTCTCCGCGTCTCTTCCATCACCACGACAGTCTAGGGGCTAAATATGACATCAAGGATTACTCTTTTGTATGTTTTATTCATCCCACCTCGTCCCACCTAGTAGAAAAGGTGTTATGAATTTTGTTTAATTTTAATTTTCAATACAACATATTTTAGTTACAATATGTGCCGGTTCTGTATTTAATGGATGTATTATTTTTTAAATATATAATTTGAAAAATACTTTCTCCGCGTCTCTTCCATCGCCACGACAATCTAGGGGCTAAATATGACATCAAGGATTACTCTTTTGTATGTTTGGTGGACCGTACCGGACCGGACCGGGTAGAAAAGGTGTTATGAAGTTTAATTAATGTTAATTTTATCAAATAGCATATTATTACTTCGATTTTATCATATTTATGAACTTCAAAAGAAATAATATTGCAAAAAAATGAAACAAATGCAATGGTAATATCGATTGGGTGGTATTAAAATGTTTTGTCGACCAACTAATGTAAATAATAGAAGGTTCTAAGTTGCTTTATATGATATATTTGAAGCAATCATGATGAATTTGATATCATTTGTATAACATGATGCATTGCAAAGTGAAAAAGTTTTTGTGTACTTGGTGTTATTGTGTATAAATTAAATATTCCTGTAAATTATATGAAACCATGATATTTTTAAGGTTTTAGTACTCTAAGTAGTACGACTTTTTTCCCTATAATAGGGATAGATTCCTATGCTATTGGTGTAGCTGATCTTTTCACGGGCCATACGCGTGTGTAGTATATAATTTAAAATATAAAAAAATATATATTTTATATCATATATATATGTACGAACATAATTTATATAATATATGAGTAAGAGAACATTTTATATATATGTACGAACGTATTATATCTCTAAGATATATTATATATGACCTATATATTTTATATAAAATATTATTTCTCTTATGATACTCATATATTAAATATATAAAAATATATATAAAAAATATTATATTAATCATTTTCAAACCGTAGTATTTTTATAAGAACCGTAAATATATACTCTCCTGGAATTTGCCTCCGCACATCATTTACAACACCGAGATCGTGGGACATTTTATTTATACACTTTCCATTTGATTTTTTTGCTTATAATGCCAAAGAAATAAACATGCTTTGAATGCATTGAATGATTCATCAATATTTGCTACTCGTTTCACTTCATATTCATTATCAAATTTACTAAATCGTACTACATACGCTTCTTTTACTTCTGCCTTTTCACGTGGATTTCCCATTGCAAGTAATTGCTCTTCCAAAGCTTTAGCATATGCAGCTACTTGAATAATATGTGTATCAAATATTCCATTTGAAGTTTTAAAATCTACAACAACTAATTTTCCATCTGGTAAAACACCCAATGCATCTGCTGCACCAGCGTAACCATATTTTGCACTATATATCATGGAATCACCCCTTGGATCCAAAACAATGCCACTATCATTCCACCATTGCCAAAAATTTTTAATAACTTGTCTAACATCTTCATCAATAATCATATCTTCCGTATCGCCACGTACAATTCGATCTATCGTATCATGCGCCCTTGTCCCTAAATCGGCTGCAGTCATCATAATATCTTTTTGTACACCTTTCGCTGTTTTCAAAGTTTGGTCTAAATCTTCTTTTGGCATAATTATCATTTTATCTTCCCGAACTTCACTTATATCGACTAATGTTTCTCCTAGTTTATCTAAAGTCACATTTACCGCCCATTGATTCAACCCAGGTTTGTTTAACATATTCAAAACAGATGTTACGCTTGGCAATAATTTATTTTCACCATGTATATCAACTTCATAGAATCTTGCACCATCCTGATATTTACGTTCTAATTCAGGGCAAAACCAATTACATACTGTTTGTGATTGAGCAGACGTAAATAAACGTTGTTGTATTTTCGGATATCGACTACGGTGCAATCGTTTCAATAACGTTATTGGCGTCCTCATCGTTTATTATTCTATATTTGTTGTTAATGTTTATGTTTATGTATATATATATATAAGAATGAGATGCTTATCTTTTATATTAATATTATTGTATCTTAATTATATATATATCCCCTGCATTAAAGTGCGTAAAAAAACGAAAAAACTACTAATATAGTACATCATACAGTAAGTGAACACAGAAGTTAAAAAAGTAAATAAGGAATTTAAATTATTATAGTTTTAGTTGTATTATAGTACGAAAGAGTAGTACAGTTAAGTTGGACACAGTACCTAGGGGGTGGTATTGGGTTTGGGTATAATACTCTATTAACTCTACGAGGAATTGTGGGAATCTGGAATCTGTTATTTTTATAAAATGGGGTTGGTACACACCAATATTCAACCACTATACTTTCGTATTATTATTGTACGCTTCATATCCTAATTATTGCATCATCATGCTTCATGCTTTCGCTTTAAATATAAATTGCTCATCTATAACAGATTTAGATGTTGTCCCGGTTGCACGATATATATGGCTTGTTCCAAACATCATAAATTCCATTTTTTTATCTTTAATCATTGTCCATATAGCTGACATTGAAAATAACAAAATTTGAACATAACTATTTCTTTTCATTGATCGTTTCCATATTACCATTTCTTGTCCTTGTATAGTATATGACATAAGTTTCACCCCAATCGCATTTGTACCTATCGTATTATCATAAATATTCCACATCATCAAAAACGTAAAAATAGAAAAAAAAATAATCACCATCACTCGAGATTTTAATTTGACGGAATCTATAAATACCATTGCAATTACCACAAGAAAAAAAATCCCTCCATTAATTGGCGACAAGGCATTGGTAGGTTTCACAATATTAACTACTAATTCACATATTCCATAAGTAATAATAATTATAACGTTTGGCTCTTTTAACAATCGTTTCATGATTGTAAGTGACACATTTTTATATAAAAGCATTATAAAACATAATAAACCGATGCCAGCAATTGTTAATCCAATCACCATCATAATATTGTTTTTAATTGCATCTGCAATTACAAAAAAAATCATACCAAACAAAGCCGAGAGTGCTATTCCGATTTGCGCCCATTTTACACGCCATTTCAATGCATCATCAATTATTACATCTGCTCCTAATAAATATGAAGGAGAAATACGATGCCTTGTTCTAGGATCTTGCGCTTTATGATTTACTAGTAATTCAACTTGTTTTACACCAATTTCTTTTTTGGAATTGCCATTAACTCTTTTGTCATTATTCTTGATGTTGTAGAGGGGGTTGATAGTAGAGGTATATCCATCCATCATCCTGGTCAATAATATACTGTTGCATAAATCCAGATCAATGTTGTAGGATAAATATACAATATAATGTACGTGTTTTAATGTTAAAATAGTGTTTTATTTCTACGTACAGTATATATAATCCAGTCACGCTTCCATCACCCAGGTTCACATGTAAGGCCGTAAGGCCACATCAATAATAATATATAATAATTTATTATTTTTGTGCAATTATTTTTTTATTAAGATCATCCTTTATTGACCATTATTCTAATTATTATAGTGCAATATGTATATTCGTACATTCCTAAATCCTTAATAAAAAAATCCATTCCGAAATATACTAGAGTACAGTATGAATACGATATCGTACACCCGATCATATTACATACTAATTAAGGGATAATATTCATACGATGCTGATAACACTAATACTCTAATACTCTAATACCATTGAAAACCGATTAATTTGTGTATTTGATAGATAATATATTGTTTAAATATACTAAACATTTGTACCGAAAATTGGTGAATCGCCGGTCTGTAATAAAAATTAATATTCGGGATTTAGGATTTAGATTATTATTAAAAAATTTATTTAAAATAAACAAAAAACAAAATTTTTACTTTTTATATTATCAAGTTTCCATCAATAATGATATATA
>Ga0099797_100025_pt1 | contig 73737 bp, 27 predicted proteins | sample Uncmet_Sort48C_1_FD_89871 | JGI IMG/M metagenome (GOLD analysis project Ga0099797, IMG submission 89871) | Marine eukaryotic communities from CALCOFI LINE 67, Pacific Ocean - C012_Sort48C_1 | ecosystem: Environmental > Aquatic > Marine > Oceanic | place: Pacific Ocean: Monterey Bay | collected...
AATAGATATGAAACTATGAGACAACTTTTTGTTCAATTATGATCAGATGATTCACTGAGTTCAAAAAATTCAAAAAAATAGAGTTCTGTGATGCTACAATCTATCACTGGATGCTTTTTTTTCGGGAATAGAACATAGGAAGAGATTGGGAATCGTATGTTGAATCTAATCCATGCACAGACATCACAAGACACACAGGGCAACTCACTCTATACACACACGAGTCACGACCGTCAATCACCGACGGTCCGACTCCTCAACGGCGCCAATGAAATCCAGTACAACGAATGTTCATGCCGCTTCGATGACTCTGGCAGACTGACACCACAACGAACGGTCCCTGCAAATTATTATGCCCGCCCTGCAATGGCTATCCACGCGTTGGACTCGAACTTGCGATGGATCCTCATGCTACCGCGAGCCACTTTCTTTCCAGTTAATATCAGATGTGATCGGTAAAATATTTAGATTTCAATTCAACATCAACAGACACTTCGATTTCGCGACTGCTGTTTGAATAAATGCTGGAACAATGAACCCAACATTGTGCTGTGCGAACTTGGAAAGCTGGCCACTTAAATTATGTGGCTATATCAAAATCGTTGGGCGGGTTTAATGATGAATGAATGTGAATCGTTGGGCGGGATTGTGAATGTACTATTGAAAGTCTTATCCTTTTTTACACTCTAAACTGGTATGTGTGCGGTAAATTCATTACCAATATCAATCTACCTCTTCAAGAATCGGCTGCATGCGGCTGCCCAACTGCGCTGTTTGCACATACAATTGAATCGTTAGATCCGTCTTCTCTCGTTCCAAGGCGGTCAATCGGCTCTCTCCTTCGGCGACTAAAACCTTCGACACCAAGTCACCACTGAATTGATGCATAACGGCAGCAGTCCTACGGAAGTTGTGAAGATTTTTTTCTGCTTGCTGAATCTCAGCATTGGCGTTGGTGAGTTTCCGTTCCAACTCGCGTACAGTCGAATAGTTTTGTTGAAGTGTGTTCACCCAGTCCTTTTCCTTTGCCAATGATGTTTTTAATAATTGGTTCTGTCTGAGAATCGCTGGCAATTTTTGAGCAAGGGTGCAAACTGGTGCTATCGTCTTTATCGTCTTTGCATAGTGCTCCTTCAATTCACTTATTTTTTTTGCATGAAGTTTCTCTTTACGCTCATTCACACAGTAAGCGACTCCTGCTACAACAGCCGCTCCCGCTGCACAACCAACCACTCCCGCTTCCCAATCATGTATTGCTTGTCCTGAGATTTGAGACCGTAAACTGTTGATGGTCCTTTCCTTGGTGTCAACTTCCGCCTTCAAATGACTGATTTGTCCATCGTCGTTCTTCATTTGCTGTTCATTTTTAGCAGCCTCTGCCTTCAACTGACTGATTAATGTATCGTCTTTCTGAATTTGCTGTTCATTGCTCTTAGCTTCTGCCTTCCAATAGTCAATTTGTTCTCGGTCAGCTATAGAGCTGTGCAATTTTGTTTGCAACTCCTCGACTTTCTGTTCAAAATATTCGAATAGTCCATATAACATCTCCCCACCGAAACCCAGAACCAACACCCCCACAAATCCAACCATACAATATTTTTTCATTTTCCCTCCTTGTGTACTGAGACACTTTTCCGGAACTGTCATCATGTAAAACTTTTCTGGAATTATCGCACGCAAAACACACCCGGCACATCCAACAAAAAGTCCACTGCAACACCCTACACCAGCAGAAAGACCAGAAATTATTGCAGACTTTTGGATCACTGCATCTGTTGAATGTGGAACGCTCCACACCTGATTCATCCATGCGGACATAGAACTCATGCAAGTTGAAATGTACTCCTGGAGTGGCACATGAAAATTGTTTTGAGTACATTGAGTTAGCGTCGCGACAGGCCATGACGACGAAAAAGCTCCTGCCATATAATTTTTCCATGTGTGTTCCGGTATGAATGGCAATGCTATCTCTGTGATGACGAGTGCAATAGTTGCGAAACAGATGCCCGTAGTATTCAAACATTTACAGAATGGACTTTTTGCTGGCATGCTAGCAGTATGTTCATGTTTTGTTGGGACATGGCCATCCGCGTTTTTTGCGTCTATTTGTTGTTCCACGTTTTTTGCTTCTATTTGTTGCTCCAATTCTACAATTCTCTGCTGCGAGCGAACTGCATCAAGTTTCAATCCATCAATTTCAGCTTGCATGGCTTGCTTATCTTGTTTTAACTGTTCTACTTCTCCTTGTAAGACCATGCACTTTGTCGCATGATCACCACCTACCACTCCAGTTCCAAGAGACTTTTGATCTGCTGAGTCGGAGATGGTCGTAGACGACGCATGATCATGCATGGAGTCTGCAGCGGCTGAATTGAACATTGAATTTGTAAAGTTCGTCATGATCGCAAGACCACTCATGGCCCAACCAGATAACGCTGCAACTGTCATCACAAGACAACAACATTTATCACTGCAGTATGTCAACTTGAGCTCTTCCTCTGAATTTTCGAATTCTGCTGTGCGACTACCATCAGAAACTTCTAATTCACTACTAGTTGCTGTAGTAGTAGTATGTCCCTCGTGACTTTCCCCATTTTCTTCCCCTTCGACACAGATCAACAGTCCTTCTTCATTCTGTTCCGACGAATGACTTTCGCCATGATCATTGATTTCAAATTCAAGACTGCTGCTACTACCGCCACCCGATTTCGATCTAACAAACATGATCGCACCACAAACCAACAGTAACCCAACAATCAACGAACATCCCAAAACAATTGGATCGAACATTCTTTTCTTGCCACTGTGGATGCTCCTTCCATTCTGAACTCTTCCACCTAAGATTCTGCTCAAGGAACGTAAACCGTAACTGTTTTCGAAACGACTTGCATACCGACTAGCTTCAATCAAATTTACATGAATTGTACTCGTATGATCTTCTATATTGGTTGTGCTACTTTCAACGCCTCCTTGGAGTATGCTTTTGCCATGAGAATCTAAATTCGTAGTGCAATATTCTTTTAGTCCTCTTGCATGGCTTGCTCGGCTTTCGTCATCGACAACGTCACCATCGTCGTCGTCGTCGTCTCCTTCCTCATATTCGCAGATTTTCCCGCGAGAGTCAACACAATTTGTCACTCCTGTCTCTTGTTTTCCTACCTTAACCTTATCCCACAAACTTTCTGTAAATTGCCCATAGTCTTCCATTAAACTTTCAATTGTTGTATTTGAAAACGTTCCAGACCATCGTGTAGACCGAGAACCACACGTAGATGCTTTCAAGGAAGGTCGAGAGAGAACCGAAATTCCAGAAGCTGATCGCATGGTCACAGATGATGCTGTTTGACAACTATTGCAATTTTCTTCTCCAACTGCTTCTGCAGCGACGATACAGTCCAATTTTTTCAATTTAGTTTTCAAATGACTCATCTTTTTCTCCAATTGCTCCCAGTGTGAAATGTCCGCACCATTTATACCAGCCAAGGAAAGGGGCATCGATCCATTCACACTGGACAAGCTTTCTCCTTTGCGATCTTTTGTGCAGTTTTCAAAATTTATGTCCCTTTCAAATGCGTTCCGAGCTTGCTTCATCAATGCTTCGAGTTTTTCAAATCTGCGCTTTCCCACCTCAGGATCAAAGATCTCTTTTAATGAAGTGTTCTCTTTTCCATTTGTGGAGTTAGTTTCGTCGTTTTCGTCGTCGTCAGCGCCCATCACGTTAAACAAACTGTTCGCACTGTTGAGCACTTCCGTGACAGCAGCAACTCTTTTTGTCGCTGACTTCACATAAGTACAGCGATCTTTCATTTTCGTAGCGTTGCTGTCAGCATAAGACTCTGTATTTAAGCTTTCTAGTTTTTGAACAGCTTTTTTTAAGGATTCGAGGGCTCGATCCACTTTCATCGACTTTGTAATGTTGTTGTTGGGATTGTCAGCATTTCCTTCGAGTAATAACGTTACTCGTCGAGTTGGGAGGGCCGTTACTGACGTCATGATTGTGATATAATTCGTTATTTGCAAACAGAAATTCTCCACAATGACCACCTTCTGACCACACTCAATGAAATAAATTGTCACTAACTAGTAAAAATTGCGGACTATATAAAATAACTGCTTATTTGATTTCAGAAAAGGAAAACATCATGTGACATTTCTAATCAACTTCGAGAATATTGGAATCTAGATTCAGAATTTGATTGATAAATTGACAGAAGACGCTGACAGACATTCAGGAATGTGATACAAATTTAGTTGGAGAAACATGGAATTCGATAGAAATTTAGATTGGAGAAAACTCAAACACGGTGGATATTTGAGAAACTTGAAATTGCAATTGCGCGACATTGCAATGCGCGTGTTACATTACCATGCCTTGAGATGAAAACGTGCCGCAAACCAGTAGTTGGTTGAGGAGCCGTGCCACATTGCTGCCCACTCCCATAGGACACCACCATGCGTACTACTACTGAATAAAGTTTTTCTTTTAAAACAAGTTTTTCATTTTTTTAGAGTGCTGACGAATCTATAATCTAATGCATTTGCATTCAGGCTTGGTGGTTTTGTTGGTTTGTTGTTGGAGTGGTTGTTGTTGATGTTGAAGTTGTGGATGGTGTTGACTGTTGGTGTTGGTGTTGTAGTTGTTGGCTGAGTATCTGTCGGACTACGTCGGGAAAAAAGAAGAAACAAGGGACAAAACTGTTGAGTTAGAAACGGGTACTATGAAATTCAGAAACTAGGTGTTGTCGCTGGAAACTTATATCGCCCTAATATACATACTGCTGGGCTGTTATTGTATACACTGATGTATGGGGTGGGGGAGTTATGACCAGTCCGACGTTTTTCAGTGCGCTCACTTCAACTAACCAACTATTCTAGAATATATTTAAGTCAACACTGTCGGCATCGTCAACTTCCATGTCAGCAGCGTCTTTGTTGTTGATAGAAATCCACACTTGAATGAATTTTTCGATGTTTGTGCGCCCGCTGTTGTCTGCTGCTGGCATGAAGAGATTGTCGACAGTTATGAGGGGGGTACTAGCTGAACTATTGATATTAATATTTTTTGCGTCCGCTTGGAATTGCTGCCGGACGTCCGCAAAGCACTCACACTCTTGCAAGATATGCTTCGCTCCAACCATTTCATCACATTTTGCTCCACAACCGCTACAGGTTCCGCTGTCATAATTAAATGAAATTTTTGTGTGATGTGTATTTTCCATTTCTATTCTGCTCTGAGAATCTGACCTAATGTATCAAGAGTATTTTTAGTACTCTATTTCTATAACAACACATCACAGACTCGCTATATTTCCTCCAGAAACAGGACAAAGAATGTGCTTGGAATTCTTTTTCTTATTTTTTGGATTAACACTGTCACTAGCGTTGGGGGAATCACACAAAGGGCAAACAATTTTGATAGAAGTTCAGTTTTGATGGGTTGCTAACGATTCGTTGTTTTTTTCTTTATTGCCTTCTTCTTGTTCTTATCATGCGTCAAGTGCGTGCCGAATTCACGAACTATTTCTGCAAAATCTTCGATTCGATTTTGCTTTCGATAGCGAACTCGATTTTCTTCTTGTTCCTTTTTGTGTAATGACAGTTGGATGAATTTATCAACTTTTATGCCGATTATCTGTGAAATTTCGCATTTCCAATACGTGATAAATCACCATATCTGGACGCAACAGACAAAATATCACTGCTGACGTGATGTCACGTGTTGACTTTGAAAACAGAAAATAACGAGACGTGACATATCTCACCAAAAACGTGTCACGAGCCACATCAATCCTTCAAATCGGAATGAACCACGACATCACTTACGCTCAACATCTAGACCACTCTACACGCCATAAAACTTCAAATCAAGACCACTGTCACAATACTCAAGTCTGCCTCCATTTCTTCCACTGACTTTAGATAAAAGCGGAACTTCCTCTCGTATTTTTGCGAAAGTTCATCAACTGGTTGTGCATCCCAAAGATATTCAAGATCCTCGACTCGTGTGTCAATACGTCCGTCTACATTTTTATACGTGCAACATTTCTTTCGAATAGGGGTTTCTGATAAAAGATTTGTTTGAATCCTGTCCATTCCCGTTTCGCTGGACCCCTCTATGAAAAAAAGATCAATCACGCGCGACGCTTGGACCTACCATGCTCTCACTAGAAATGCTGTGAGAATGCAAACAATTCTGCCCGGAACAATTCATCTACCAAGAATCAAAAACGCAATACTGTCAGGTTTCTTTCGGAGCTCGTACTTCTTGCCAATCTCCCGTCGACGCCCATGTTTCGCTTCCTCCTCCACCTACCTCCGATACAATTTTCCATCCTGATCTTTCAATATCTCGCTGCCTTCCAATGCCCCTTCGCGATACACTACAGGATCCGCTAGCTGCCCGCTTAAACGTCCTTCGCTTTTTGTGTCGCGCGAGAGCTCAACACTCTCATCCTCGGACAAATCTATTTCCTCCTCCCCCACCACTTCTATCCAGACAACTGTAACAATATAATGGGATTGCAAACCACTAACAAACAAAGACAACAGACAAACTTGTGACTATCACCTCTGCGAGGGACACTTCATCATGTAGTATGATTGATGATCAACAACCACACAAACACCACTTTCAAAAAATAGCGAAGGTCAAAGCAGCAATACCATCCTCCTTCATGTAATATAGCTCTGGCTTTTGCTTTAAGCATTTCCCCCTCCTCCAAAACCTTCTTTTCGCCACCACATTAACCTTCGTTCTGTTTGACCAACACCTGCGTGTCAATTCTTCGCGAAGACTTCAATGACTTGGTCTGTTGTAATCCTCTCAATACCATTTGCACTCAATATCACTCGTTGGATTCTTTGATGGGATGGTGTTGTACTAACCGGCAAAATCATCACGCAGGTTCCGTACTTGCCGGGCGGATGCCGTTTCTCCTCGGAGCGCAAATGAAATTGTCGGTCTAGCTTCTGATACTCGGGCGGCGGCCCGGACGCATCTCCTTCGTGTCTTCTCCGAAGCTCATCCAGTTGGCTAGTGATCTGAAAAATTTCCAAGTCCAGCTGCTGCTCCCACTGTTCGTCCCCTTCTATGAAGCGCTGCACCGAACCGAACCCTTCCGCTAAAATACGCGCACTAACATTCCCCTTCCAGTTGGTGTCTAGAGTAATTTTCGTCAGGGTGGTGCTAGCCGCAAATGCCTCCACTAACTTTTGGGCAAACATGGCTTGCAAAGTTTCAGAATGTGTGCTGTCACAAGGCAGTCCGCCCGGACGATTGCCGCGCAGATCGAGTTCCTGGAGCGTGTTGTTTAGTTTAAGTGAATATGCTAATTGGACACTGCCCATATTCGTAATCCTACACTCTTTCAATGCAAGCTTTTTGATCCGTACATTGCTTCGGAGAGCCCTTCCCACTGCCTCCGCCCCCCGATCACCAAAATGCACGCGATCGAAAGATAGCTCTGTGATGGAAACCTGTTCTGCAAATGCTTCCGTCATTGAAACAACACCTTCCATGCAAATGTAGACAGACTCGATCTTCATCCAAAAAAGATGCGACGCAACACGCAATCCAGCTGCAAACTCTCCGACAACTGCGTCTTCCATCTGGCCACCGCTGATATGCAAACACTTAATAACTATGTTCTGCCTCAACACCCGACCAACACCGTCCGCGAAACCAGAACAATTTACGACGTGCATGATGCTCACACGGACACCACCGCTTTCGAAACCGCGAAAAAAATTTGCACCACCTTTTCTTTCGAAATTAATGCTTTCAAAATTCAAGTACCTGAGCGACTTACCTTCCAATATGGACCCCAGTTTTTCGCCAGTGTGCGCATCGTCAATATTAAAATCACGCAAAACCACTGAATCCATGCTGGTATTTGTTCGAAGTGCTTCAGTGACGCGTTCTAAACATACCTGTCTGAACTGCTCATCCTCGACCGAGGAGAGCCACCACCGTCCGATGCAAGCGGGAAACCACCGTTCGATGCAAATTGATTCACACTTCATGTCACTCAACATATCAAGATCTCGCAGCACATGTATATCTTTTTGAATCTCCCTTCCATCCTTACCGTCGCCATTTATCCTCAACTGCAGCAATGATCTAACATCTCTATCAAGATAGTCGAAAAGAGAAACCTCTTGTTTTCGTACCCACCCATTATATTTTGTGATCGGATAATCCGACCACAAAATTAGGTCGTCGCCCGACTCAGCAGCAACAGACCTGTGGGCAACATACTTTTTACCTCAAAACCTTCTTCCAAAGGCAAGACTCGGAGATCCAGAGTTTCACCATCACAAAAAATGAGTTTGCCATCGGAGGTTATTGTTCCACCTTCGGTAAATGATTTGTGCAGAGGCGATGGTGAACCCCCCCTATGGAACAATTCGTCGCGTATCCAATCGCCAACAAACCCAGCGGGGATCCGTTGCCCCTTGTTTAAATCATCTTCGACCACGTCTGACAATGCACCACTGTCACTGTGAGAGTTTCGGTTTTCACCATCTTGTGCTTCAAGTAAAGTTTCTCCAGGTGTTCCAGGGTCAACACTCACCGAAGCAGGCAGAGCTTCGCTGACCGGAGAAGGAGGCTCGGGATCTTCGTCTTCTTCTTCTGATACCATTCCAAAATTCAAATTTGCATCGGCCTTCGGCAAAGGTGGTCGTGTTGCTCGAGGCACTACTTTCCTGATCAGCCGGTCACCTGGTTTCGGCTTTTTGTCAGGCGCCAGTTTTTGCAGCCGCTGTCTTTCTCGCTGCTTTTCTGCCGCAGCCCGCTTTCGGTCTCTCTCTTCCTTTTGTTTGAGTCGTTGCTGAGCCGCCTCTTCAAGTCGTTTTTCTTCAGCGGCTTTCTTCGCTTGTGCTTCGAGTTCAGCTTTCGCCAGTTTTGCTGCGCGCTCTCGTGCTTTTTTTTCTTTCTTTTGAGCCTCCTTTTTTCGCTTTTCTTCAGGCAACTCTTTTGCTCTTTTTTCAGCCTCGTCTTTGCGTATTCGTTCTGCTTCCGCTTCCTTCTCTGCGATTTCTTGTGGCACAATGGCAACTGCTCCTTCTTTCTCTTCAATGATGTCTTCACAATATGATTTTTCGACAACTGAATCAAGACGTAATCGACATTTACATTCTACACCTGCATTTTGTGAAACCCCGGACTTAGGTTCCAAGATCAGAGAATCCATCAACACATCAAATTTTACCTGGGAATCGAGCGAGCGAACATGCTCAATCACTCGGTCGAAAACCACTTTTAGTTCGGCAAGGATTTTTTTTTGACTCTTGAGTTTCTCCGACCCTCTGAACATGCTCCATGCCGCTTGTGGAGTCTGACCCTGGAACAAAACTACATACTCCCGAGAAAATACACCGTCTAACACCGCATCATTCGCCTCTCCGCTGCCAGATTGTGCCAAGACATCAACGAAGTATTGCCAGTCGGCATTCGCAAAACATATCCCATCTTCGACCGGGAACTTTCCAAATAGCCATCGACTTAAATTCACGTTTGCCGTTATGCGTTGACTTTTTAAGCGTTCTCCAAGTTGGACTTTAAACACATCTACAATCTGTGTATGCTCGAATTGGATATCTTCGTTGGGCCAACTACAAATCATGGGCAGAGTCGTTAACGTCGTGTCGTAATTCCATAATGAGAGCTCGACCAAGACATGTTTCCTGTTGTGCAACTGTTGCTCAAAATTGGTGTAGTTGCTGTTCAAACTGGAAATAGTTTTGAACCCCGCATTCCCAACAACAAAGATGCAACAACCCGCGAGATTGGTATGGTACCAACATCCATTGGATTCTTCGAAAATTGTCAAAGAATCTGTTGCCGCAGCCTCGTCTGTGTCAAGGCGACCGAGCGTCTCACCAGCCTCATGCTTTTCTGACATACCCTCGCCAGCCTCCGATCGCTCCTGTTCAGACGAGTTCCGCGTGGTGGAATCTGCAACGTTTTCGGCAGCTTCTGTTTGGTCGTTTTCGTCTGGCCCTCCGAATCCATTGTCACTCCCCTCGACGTGGGTGTTTCGCTTTTGTGACCGTTCAAAAATATCTTCGTCTGAATCTGAATCTCCGATCATTTCATCGGAGATGCCGTTGTAACCGGTGTCCCTTTCGTCCGTTGGATAACCAACCATTGCCTCTTCCCGATCTGAAATGATCAATCTTCGAGGACCAAAATAATCTCGGCAATACCAATTCGCTTGCACTAGTACTATCGTTACCAAAATCGCCAACAAAATATCTGTAATTGCAATCTGGATACTGCTACAGAAAATCTGACGACGACGCAGTGGACCAAGTGTATTGGACGCGGTTTCTGCTTGTATAGGAGCTGATGGTGTTGTTGTTTGTTGTACACTGGCACGTTGTGGACTTCGAATGTTATCAGCCGTCGATCGGGAGTATCTGCTGCGCCGAATGCTGAGGCTCCTGAAGTCCTCTTGTCTTCCTGTGTTAGCAGCGACGGATAGTGTTTCGGCGTGGCTAGCGCGCCACAACCGACTGAATCGATAGGAAAACGCGCTCGATGCTTGGAGATGCCGGAAGTTGCTGCTAGTGCTTACGTCTTCGTAACTCATCGTACCGCTAGCTAATGGGGTCGGCAACATCGTGGCTAGACCTCCTTGCAAGTTTTCAGAATCCTGTTCGCGGACATTACTTTGTGCAGGCGGGGCCACACGTGTATTACTAGTCTCCCTTGCAATGTGTTGTTCTGCCTCTGTTGTCATGTTAGACGGAAATCCTACAGAGCCTCCATCATTATGTTCTGAGGAGTCTTGATTTTCTTGGAGCCAAGAGCTTGGATTTTGTTTTTGTTCTTGTTCGGCTTGATTATCTTCTGTTGCAACGTCCTCTCCGCTGGCGTTCTGATATGAACTGCCACTAACGATACCATCGCCATGCAATGAAAAACTGACATTTTCAGAAATTGCAACGCCCTTCGACTCTTCGTTTTGCCACTTTATTACTGCATCTACACTTGGATAAGCCTGGTCACGTATCTTATCATCTAAAATCTTGTTGGATCCATCAGGCTTAGACATGCCACTCAAATCATACGACTCCTTGGATTCCACACTTTCACTATCTAGGATGTGATTCTCGGTGTGATTTTGTTGTCCTTTTTCGCACCACAACTTTGCTGCAGTATCTGCTCCACCCCGATGAAAGAGTTGATGAAACGGAACGTCGCCACCAGCTCGGACAACAATTGATCGCGTATCATGATACAACGCGATGTACAACGGTGGTAATTTTTTCAGGATGCATTTATAAGATTCTGCGTCGTCGTGTGCCATGTCTTCCTCCGTGGGTTTTCCAAAACCGTCATAGTTGTAGTCCCATCTTGTCACACCACCTGTAGTATCGTTACCAACACAATGTACTTCAAGACGCACGCAGAACGCATGGCACACTGCCAGTTGGGCAATTCGGTCGGCTTTTTTATTCATTCGAATGATATGCCAAGAGAGAAACTGGTCTGTTGTGATGTTTCCAAAACTTCCAGAAATCAAGTCTCGAAGAGTCTGTGTGGGTTGGTAGGGAAAAAGACCTGCTGTTCCAATATTCTTCGCGACAAAGCGAGCTCCTGCTTGTCGTGTGAGATAGACGCAATATGCATCCAATTCAGGCTCTTCCAACAGGAGCCGTAAAGCATTTTCGTCTCCCTCCAAAAACTTTTCGTAAAACTTTGTTGACCATTCGTACATCTCTGTGATAGCTTCTTCTGTTGTTTTCAGAAGCTCCAGAACTGCTGTTGGTATGAACAAATCATTGAAGATTTGTTCCCGATCCGCTCTGCTCGTTCTTCCCGGAACCACGACATGCAGGGTAAATCGTTGAATCATAAACCGATAGAATGAGTTTCCATCTGCTATGCCTTTCTGCACGTCTGAAAAATGCACAGTCAAGTAAGGCTGTTTCGAAATTTCCAGTTCCGTCAGGTCTTCTATCGCTTGTTTTTGCTCGACCGCTACTTGGTCAAGTTTCAATTTTCGTCGTTTTTCCAAACTTGCTTTTATTTCATCACCTAACAAACCACAGATCTTGCTTACCATCACAGAGTCTTCTTCTTCGGGATCGCTAGGTTCGATTCCAGATGCACGAAAATGCATTGATATGAGTTGTTCGCTGATGGTATCGGAAGCAGTTTGGTTGTTCTTGTTGCAGTTTTCTGAATCGGGGTCACAACTTGGGGGCTGCCGCTCACTGACAGTATCACTTTCAACACCTTGATTTGGAGCGAGCGCCATTTTGAGAGACGCCGATGATTGTATACAGGGGGAAAATTAGAAAGGTGTCGGGACCACTAGGAATATCTAATGTTTATACTGATCCAGGAATTGCTTGTGATATAATGGGTAAGACTAGTTTCAATCTTAGAAACAAAGATGGGTTGGTCAGAATATACTGGATGCACTACTTGCAATGAATGTTGAAAAAGAAATATGTACAAACTACTAACGATTGAAATTCAAACTGCGGCGTTTTTGGAAAATTGAAAACACAATCATCACGATGGATAATGAACAAATTGATGACGACAAGATTTCAATCTGCATTTTCTTTGACAATTCAGATATTTTCAGAAATTGGAAGGACGACATGAACATCGTTTGGACGAGGATCAAGACATCAGATTCATGATATTTATGTGAACATAGACTGGAAATATTGAAAATGGATGACTCTGCGCATAATTTATAACTGAGATGCTTCGTTGGTCAAAATAGCTGACCCGATCAACACATCGTGCGGATTTTTTCGTCATGTTTTCACGACGCTGCAAATGCGACTCGTCATAATAATGACGCAGTATTTAATAAAGAAATGATCTAATGCCTGGTGCACTCCGTTTGAAAACTAATCGGATCGAAGACAAGCCGTTGACGCATTCACTGATCTGAGATGAAACCATTCGAAAAACGACCATCGCACTGCGGTTCCGTCAGACCGGCGACAAAGTCCGCATCGTCGTCACCACTATTCTCATCATGATATTTTCCAAAACAAATATTCATAAACACTGCTGTCATACACGCAGTATCGCTACCAACAATTCTAATACCATTGCTATCAAAACTTTTTCCAAAGAATTATACTTCTACCAATCGCTGATATACAATATTTTTTCTTGCCTCTGCTCCAACCAAACACTGCTATTAAATCCCAGGAAAATTCGAGCTTCGCATTCCTGAAAAATTTCCTCTGATCATTAATGTCGGTTGCATGATGATTAGACAACAAATTGAAATCAATTTTATCTTCATGCTTCCTTATTATAATACCACTATTCCTATGGTCCAATAACATTGCTTGTCATAACATACGGGATCAATATCTCAAATTGTCATTGCAAACGCTACTTGAAGAACGTGGATTGGCGACTGCTATGCAAAATTCAAACAATAATTGTTGATTATCGAATTCAATTGTGGAAAAAATTGAAAGAATTGAAAATGGCTAACAATTTGTTGACGGAAGAAACATTTAAACAGAACATCGCTTGATTGGAATAATTGTATTTGTATACAATTGAACGATGAAAGGAATAATTGAACAATGAATGCGAATTGAAATTTCGAGATGCGCAATGAATTTATGCCTGCATTTACGGAGCTACGGTCATAGACAAAGCCTCGTTCGATTCAGATACAATGTAGACTTCTTTTCGTATCGACTGTTTGAAATTTGATCGGACCACGGTAAAACTTTGATCGGAGAAAACTGAAGTTTGGCAGCCATTTGATCGGAGAAAACTGAAACACATTGAATATTTAGTAAACTTGAAATTGGACATGCGTGAAGTTACAATGTTGCGAGCCGCGTTGACTTCCGCGTGTAGTACCTTACCATGCCTTGAAATGAAAACTTGCCGCAAACCAGTAGTTGGTTGAGGAGCCGTGCCATTGCCACCCAGTCCCATAGGACACCACCATGCGTAACAGAAAAAGTTTTTCTTTTAAAACAAGTTTTTCATGAAATTTTTGTGTGTTGTGTTTACGTTTTTAAATTCTATTCAATTTCTGCCCTAACCTATATAGCACATAACATTAATCATGATCGCAGAATCTGTTTATAATATAGAATCACAGATTCGTTATTAATTCCTCTATAAATAGAACAGAATCTTTTTCTTATTTTTTTGGTTCACGTTGGTGCAGCCTCGCTGTTCTTGGGGTCACAAAGAATCACATCAACAGCTAACAATTTTGATATGATTTTAGATTCGAAGTTCGTTCACTAACTATAATTTCTACAAAATCTTCGATTTGATTTTGCTCTTCGATATTACGAACTCGATTTTATTCTTGTTTTTCTTTTTTGTTTCAAATTGGATGATGAATGTGAGAGCGCATACGTCAAACAAAATCTTTGATTCAATTTTGCTTTCGACAATGAACTCCATTTTATTTTTTGTTTTTAATCAAATGAATGAATATTAGTAGTGCGCGTGAACGTGTGATTGAAAACTTTTTATAAAAAATCTTTTTACTCATGATATAATTGTTGTGTAATTGGATGAAGAATCAGAGACTTACTGGATAGTGAAACTATCCTGTCAGTTAGTGAGGACGCCGAGGAATCAACGTACAACACAAACATGCCCTGTTTCTATTCAACCTTTTTCTATAATACAAATCAAGTTTCTTTTGCCATACTTATGAAGCGTGAAGTTTTTTTTTTTTTCTCCAAAAAGAGCCTTTTTTCGACTCTCCCAAACGCGTGAAGCAGGAGTCCTATTTTTCGAACTCCTGAGAACTGCTCGAATCCGATAATTCATTTTTGTTATTTCTATAGGGAGCAGCAAGGACCGAATCAATCACTCTTGTTTGAAATTGTTTGTCTGTAGGCGTAGAATTTCAAGATAGATGTTCTGAGAAGTCCGCGTGCTCCCTGCTGGCAGTCTAAAAAAAGTTTCTAGCCTTTTTCTTATAATGAATGATTTTGGTCCTTGTAGCTACTTGATGTTAATACCCTGATTGACGTCGCCTGCTATTATATAATTATTTGTGATCACTGGATCTGATAATAAATGATCAATTTTGCTATAAGAAGAAAACGTGATAGTACATCATGGGTTATGGTGAAACTAAACTGCTTGGAGCCGAACTTTGATTTAATCATCGCAGCATTTCTTAACGTTGGTCATGAGTGTCAATAAATCATTATATTCGTGTAAATCAAGGTGATCTATAGTCTCCGTGTTGCAATTGTAATTGTGCTTGATGGAGGCGAACCTAAACGTGGTCTTCTTTAATGTGGAGTTGCGGAGAAGTGAGAGCGCCATCCTTTTTTTGGATGCCATTAGTACATGTTGAATCAACCCCGCAATGGTGCTTGGTTCATTTGTGGGAGTTTCTAGGGAGTAAATAATTTGCTCAAGTTACTAGTAGAAGGCGAGAATGATGTCATAAATTTCAGCAACGGATTCAAGAATCTAAATGCTGCGAGTATGATATTTTTTTCGCGATAACTGTGGAGGAATTGGAATTGATGTGTGTGTCCTACTGATCGGCTAACCTCATCAGCGCTGCCCTTCTGTCTTGAGAGAAAGCGGAAACCGGCAAAATTTTATTAAGCAGGGCTTTTAGCTCAAGCTTCGCTGCTCTTACGTGTGAATCAAGATGCGGCTGCTCTACGAGGTCCATAAATGTGTCTGCGTCTTTTCCCAGGTCCTCGCGAGAGATGTATTCACAGTGGTGCTTGTGGTACCCAAATAGCTCCATTGATTCCTCGTTATTTTGACTAATTCCTTCAGCAATTTTTTCAGCCCGCTCTGTTAGAAGATAGACGAAGTTTTTCAGCTCCTTCATTTCCTCTGGATCATTGATCCACCGCGACAAAACGTGATCTGGTAACTTTCTTGACAACGACTTTAACTCCTGTCTTGCTGCTTCCTTGTACCTCCCGTGCATAGTGGCATCCTCAACTTCTTCACCGAAATGACGCCTTAACTCTTGTCTAACTGTCTCAAAGTCGTAACCAAGTAAACCAAACTGGTTCTTCTTGATTGCTGCGAGAATTTCTAGAATCCTTATCCGCTGATCCTTGTTTTCAAGTTCTTGATTCTTGTCTTGAATTTCTTGATCCAAGTCGCCAATATGATCCTTTGCTTGTGCTAAAGAACTTTTAGCATCAACTAACTCAACACCTTTAGAAATGTTATCAGCACGTAAACCACTGTTGGCAGTCTCTTGTCGTTTGTTTTCATCAGTCTTGTTCTTAATTGAATATCCGCCAGCAACTAACCCCACTCCGCCAACTACTAACCCCCCTCCGCACGCGGCTTTCCAATGCTTTATTTCCGAATTCAAACTGTCCATCTGGCCCTGCAACTTCTGGGCTGCCTGTTTTGCTGCGTCTGATTTTGCCTGCGTAATCTTCCCTTCGTCAAGTTTAATCTGGTCCTGCAACTTCTGGGCTGCCTGTTTTGCTGCGTCTAATTTTTCCTGCGTCAACGTTTGAATCTTCCCTTCGTCAAGTTTAATCTGGTCCTGCAACTTCTGGGCTGCCTGTTTTGCTGCGTCTGATTTTTCCTGCGTCAACGTGTGAATCTTCCCTTCGTCAATAGCAATCGCTCCCTCAATATAATGGTATACTTCATGTAACGCGTTACCAAAGAAACCCAGGACCAATACACCCACACATCCGATCATGCAATTTCGTTTCATTTTTCCCGAACTAACGCAAGCCATAGAACTGCACTTCTTCGACACCACCCACTTTGCCGGTGTTACTGCACGCAGAAAACATCCGATACATCCAGCGACGGATCCACTGGCAAATCCTGCAACAACACTTAGACCAGAAAAGATTGCCGATTTTTGAATTGCTCCCACTTTTGAAATTGGATCGCTGGACAGCTGATCCATGCATTTATCGATGGCGTCCGTGCAGTTTGAAACATATCCGTGAAGTTGTGCAGGACTGTGATTTTGAAGTAGCATTGTTGCAGGCCCGGAAAACCATCCTTCAATACCTTTCCAAATGTTTTGCGGTACAAATGGCAACATAATTTGTGCAATTGCCACTCCAATTGTCGCAAAACAAATGCTGTATGTACTCAGGCATCGACAAAATTCTTTCGGATTATTGGTTTTCGTAGGATCGTTATTCATCGATGGTGCCTCTCCAGAATCTCCCTTCGGTGTAAGTTTTTTCTCTAATTCTGCAATTTGCTGCTGGAAGCCCTGAGCAGTTGTCTCTGCATCAAGTTTTAATTCATCATTTTCTGCTTTCAATGTGTCCCTTTCTTGTGTCAATCTATCAATATCTGCTTGCATAGATTGTAACTTCTCATCGGCTTCCAATTTTTGTGCTGATATTATGCTCAGATCGGAATTGTGCAGAGCTGCTGCACTGTTGCTTGGCGATGAATCCGCGGAGACAGAATCACTTTGAGACGCCGAATCAGAAGTTGCAGAGAAATGCTGCACCAACGATTTTGCACCATGCATTGTCCAAGTTCCTGCTGCTGCAGCTGTCATCAAAAGACAGCAACACTTATCGCTATAACATGTGTTAAGTTCCTCCTCTGAGTTTTCTAATTCTGTTGCGTTGTTATTATTCGAAGAAACTTCTAATTCATTACTTGCTGTATTTCCACTGTGACTTTCCCCATCCTCTCCGTCAACGTCGATCGACATGGTCAATCCTTCCGCACCCTGTTCCGATTGACTTTCACCACTCACAACACTACTACTAGCCGATTTCGACCTAACAACCATAATTGCACCAATAACCAACAAAAACGCTACCATCAATGAACATCCCAGAAGCAAAGGATTTTTTTGAAATTTTCTTCTGTTTCTTCCTTCTGGACCACGATTCACACCCAAAATGGTGCTGATAGAACTTAAACCATAACTTTCTAAAGCTTCTCCTAATCGATTATTCGAATTGATAGTACGACAACCTGCAATCAAATTCACTTGAACAACATTGCTCGTTTCTGTTTCGAATTCCGCATCTTGATTTTCACTCATGTTCGATTCGTCTTGTGACATCATTTCGGAACCTCCTAACATTGATTCTCTTTCCGTATAATAATCTCCAGCAGGACTCAACATACTTTCTGGACTCAAATTGTCACCATAATCCTCAAATAAACTCTCAACTGTAGTATTAGAAAACGTTCCTGACCAACGAGAAACCACTGTGGAAGCCCGTATAGATGGTCGAGATGGAACTTGAGATGGTCGAGAAGCACCTGAGAATCTGCCGGAACCTGATCGGTGGAATCCAGGCGTTGACGAATTAATATCATTATCATCTTCTTCCTCTTCTCCGGTTTGCGTATTACCAGCAATACAATTCAATTCTATCAACTTCGTTTTCAAATGATTCATCTTTTTCTCTAACCTTTCCCATTGTGAAGTGTCAACACATGCTGCCAATGAAAGTGGCATGGAACCATTGATCTTGGATAATGTTTTATCGTCGTTAGTTTCAAAACAAATATCTCTTTCCATTGCGTCACGTGCTTGCTCCATGAATGTTTGCAGTTTTTCAAAACGACGTTTAACAGAAGTTGAACCAACATCAGGATTAAAAATTTCTTTTAATAATCCCACATTAGTAATACCGGTACAAGAATCCGAATATTCTGCATCTTCAATTTCCAGTACATTGAAAACGTTACTTGCAGTATTGACGACTTCCGCAACGGCACCAACTCGTTTTGTTGCTGATTTTACGTAAGTAATTCGATGTTTGGTGTTCGAGTTTAGGCCGTTACTCTCAGCATAGGATTCGGTGTTTAGCTTTGCTAATTTTTGCACAGCTTTTCTGAGAGCTTCGAGAGCTCGATCCACTTTCATAGTGTTTGTAATGTTATTATTTGGATTGTCAACATTTCCTGCGAGTACCAAAGTTACTCGTTTAGGAGTTTTATCGTTTGCCATGTTGTTTGTGTTTTTGTTTTCAAATTTACTCAACCAATTCAATGGTATTGTGTCTATAAGACTTTTATAACTATAAATTTGAAACTCCAACTAGTTGGATCTACGATGGCACGATGTGTATGTAGAAAACTTGATAAGTATTATACGTAATACGTATGAGGATTCAGATTGATAAATTTTTATGCTAACCAAGACAAATAGTCTCACACAAAATCACAAGCTGCTTGGTTTTATTGATAATTATGATGAATGAATGTTGGCAAAAATTTTAATTGGCTCTTTTTCGATGAATTGATATAACATTTGGAAGGAATTGATGCACGCACGCAAATTTTCAAATTGTCGAGTGATATGATGACACTGTGCACAATGAACTAGTAACGAGTCTTCAACGCTGATTTGTTGCGATTTCATTTGGCTCAGTTTCATTTCAACATTCAAATTCGTCATGGATTGATTCTGAGATAGATTGTTTAATTTGAACAGATAATGATAAAGATTGTTGGAATGGGATATAGAGGAACTGAAGATCTATGACGACGAAGATGATGCAATTATATGCCGGCCCGCGCGGGCATGGATAACAATTTGAGTATCATGGTTGAAAGAATGATCAATTATAGGATTTTGATTCAACGCAATTTCTCAAAATCAATAAACGACACACATGCGACCGTCTGAACAGACGAAAATCATTGGACGATTCAAGAACACATGACGATCAAACACGCCTAGTACATCAATGGACATTCAATCATTAATCGAGAAGAAAATTCTCACACGACTTTTCCGAATAAAACGGATCAAACACCATGATAATCATAATATTCATGCGAGAATCGCGGTTAGAAATATTTGATAAAACGGCTTACCCCACACCCACAACAACTTTGCACAATATGTGCAAAATTACGCTTTACATCATCAATATGCAACAAAATGTCACAACATGATCTTTTCATAAACTTCGATACTGATCTCAGATGAGATCTGTGACAATAGGGATCTGCGGATAAAAGACACATATCAATCTATATACGTACATATGGCCAAATTATGTGTGGGCCCGCGAGCGCTAATAACTTATCATGTAATTTATCATAGCGAGCACAATAAATACAGGAACGACACTTTCACACGGCGTAAGAACAGCTCCATCATAAAAATCATCCTGTGGGGTGATACTCGTTCAAAAATCAATCCCTTGATCAGACCGTTTTAAACGATCTGTATCTGTACGTCCACCATCTGTAGCGCTACCAACACCTGTGCCTTTAGATAACAAACCTAAAAACGGTTTTGCATTGGTTTTGTTAATACTCAACGAACTTCTTCTACGACCCAGGCCCGGACCACCATCAGAAGAATTTCCAATATTAACAACATTTCCACCAACAGCACTTTTACTACCTCTTGCACTATTGCCTTTAATACTCGGACTCTTGCTTCTTGAGGATCTATTAGAGCTGTTTATGTTGACATTTTCTGCTGCAATTATTATAGCAGGATTGTTTACAGAGGCATCAACTTGTCCTCCTGCTAAAGCTCCACCCACTACACCACTTCCCGAATCTTCAAAAACTTTCTCATTCACTTTCGCATTTACCAACGTTCTCCACAACACACGTTTTGACGGTATTACTGGAGCATGGTTATGTTGTGTTAACGGAAGTGCGGAAGTAATCGGTAGGGGAGGTGGTGCATGTTGCTGATTTTGATTTTTCTGCTGCTGCTGCTGCTGCTGCTGCTGTGCTTCCGCACTGAGGACGTCACCTGGGGACAATATAGTCGTAACATTTGAAACATCTGTTCGGCCGGTTTTCACCGTAGCCCCAAGTTCTGAATTGATACCAGAGTTGGACTGCTGCTGCTGTTGATTTACGAGTTTTTGTCTTTCTTCTTCCCATTTTGCGATCTGACTTACTAAATCACCATTACTACTGTCATCAATATTATCGGCTGGCGATTTCGAAGAAAACGCTGCTAACAATGATGGTAGACTTTCAACACCAGTAAACCCTTGAGATGAGTCACGAGTTGCTTGTTTAGTATTATTTGCTTTCGGCGAATCGGAACGTTTACTCGCAGCTCTCAATGAACTATTCCGCCGGGGATTTGCAAGAAGTCCCGCGGTTGCGATAGATCCCGCTGTTGTCAACCCAGGTGATAGCACCTTTACTCCATCACCAGACGAAACAACATGAGCTAACGACTCCTTCAAATTTATTGCTGTACCTGAATTACCAGAATTACCACTCGATAATTGCTTTCCCACGCCCAGCAGTCCTCCTGATTTTCCTCCAGAAGCTCCTGATGGTGTCGCAGGTAGTTCCATGACATCATTTGTTACCACAATCTGCATAACACTAGTGTCACCGGGAGTTTCCCCTGGGCCCACAACTCTCATAACTGCTGTTGCATGACCCGAGAATGAACGATCAACACTTCCACCAGGTGCAGGAGCTGCGCCATCTCTGCGAGCAAGACTGCTATGTCCACCGAAATTTTCGTATTTGGCAGTTGCTTTTGTAGTTGGACTACCGGAACGGAACGGTGATCTACTATCTGCTGGGGGACTACGACCACTACGACTACTTCGTGGAGTTCTTGGCGTGCCTGAACTTATTTCCGTCAACGTCCTCCAAACATCACGATTCATCTCAAAATCGCGCTCTTTGATATGACTAGAAATCGTTGGCGTTGCGAAATGTGATGTCATGTTTCGACCTGGAGTCGTGGGTTTCAACCCAACTGCGCCGTCATCGACCTCGATGAGTAAAGCATTTTCCATGATCGGTTGTGGACTATGTGGGGATTTATTTACGAGCTGTCGTTTCGTACTAGTAGTACCCGGCGATGAGGCTCCAGACTGAGGCGACGCTGACCGTCCACTTCGTGCACTTGGAGGTAGTAACAAATTTGATCCTCTCGCAGGTTGTCGTCCACGTCGGGCTGCTGCTGTTGCTCCACGGCCAACGCTGCTGCTATTGTCACTGTTCGGACTCTGTCCCTTGCCCGACCGCTGCGACATCGGTGTCCTGGAGCGATTGGATTCGATTGGAGTTCGACTTCTGCTGGGGGATCTCGAACTTGCATTGCTGGAGGTTTGACCTTCTCTTCCTGCGCCAGCAATTTTCGGCGTATGAGACCGCGGCTGCTCCTTGACCCATTCTTTGTGTGTGGTGTAAAAATCGCAGTTCGCTGTGAAGGTGTTGAATTGCTGCGGACCCCAACGGTTTGATCGTTTGAATGTCCCCCCTTTGACTTTCCTCTTCATACTGTTTTGATGCAGCTTCGAGAAGCCACGGGGAGTGGTATCAATCGGTGATCTTTCCGCTGTCTCTAGGTTGCGACGTGAAGATGCAGCAGTGGGTCTCAAAAAGTTGGGCAACTCCAGCGGATCCAGAGTTTTCGATCGGGTTCGTTTTGGTGTCGCATCCTTCGTGTCTTGTCCGGGAGGCCGCCGAAGTTGGCTTGGTGGTGGACGCCTGCCTCGAGGTTTGCTCCCTTTTTCGGCTCGCTCTCGCATTCGATCACGCGCACTAATTGATCGCGAGGTTCCGTCTCCTCGGGCACCACCCAAAGGCATCATGTAATGTGGTATTTTCCCCGCTGATTCTGGTCGTGGTGGACTAGGTGGCTTGCTGGGAAGCAAAATTGCTGGCGGACGCATTTGAAATTTCTTCCGCGAAATTCCACTCGTTGCCCCAGGCATTGTCGGCGAAGCTCCACGCTGACTCGGGGAAGCAGATGTAACTGTTGGCGAGCTTGCAGAACTCCGTCCACGTCCTGCACGCCCACGATCCCCGCGATCTCGTGTCGTAGGACTCGTGAGACCTCTGGGACTGGAAACTAAATTTCGCTCTTCTGTTCTGTTGCCTGCTCGTTGCCGTTTCTCAATCGCCTGTAAATGTTTCTCTTTTGCTTTTAAATCCTTTTCGCGTCGCAACAGCGACTCCCGTTCAACATTCAGTTTTTCGCGTTCTGTACGCAATATCGCCAACTCCTTCTTCTCCATCTTATTGACTTCCGGCATTGTGCCAAAATCTTGCCACAATGGATGCAATCTGGACGGACTTCCAGCATTACTGTTTTGCGCTGCGCGTTGTTCTCGTCTTCGATTTCTTTCGTCTCGCAGTCGATGGTATTCTCGTTCCTTCTGCAGCAAATTTTTCTCTGCTACAACTGCGGTCTTCTCTTTCGTAAGCAGTTCCTTTTGCGCGATCGCCAACTGCGCTGACAAATCGCTTATTTTCCCCTGCAAAGAGCTGATAACGGATACGATTTCGTCGGAAACGACACCGGCTCCAAAAGCCTCTTTGGTGCGTTCCTCTTCCTTCTGGTTGAGTTGCTTCTTCAACGTTTCGTAATTCTTGCCCAACGAATCACGGCCTTGTCGACTTTTTTCTGCAGCTTTCACGGCGTCGTAAAACTTTGCAGAAAGATCTGTCTTCTCTTCCTCCACGGTAACGATTCCCGCTGTCAATTTCAAGAGCTCATTTTCGATTCGTTGTCTCTTCTTCTCTTCGTCGGAGGCGCCTCGCGCTGCTGATGTATCTTTCGACTCTTGCTGGGTTTTTGCTTTCGCAGCCACTTTACTTGCTGCTTTGGCCAAAAGCTTCTTTTGCGGTAGTGATGGCTGTTGACCTCCATGTTTGACCGTGCTGGGAGGCGTGACACTTCTTGATTTTGGGGCGGGTTTTGGTGCAGCTGTTTTGGGTGATAGTTTGGGTGATAACTTCGGTGAGTCTGTCGGCGACGCCTTTGGGGACTTGCTCCCTGTCGACTTGGGTCTTGGACTATATTTTGCCATTGGAGTTGCCAAACTTTTGAGTTCAGTTCGTGGCGTTGTCTTTTCAGTTCCAGTCTGAAAAACTTGCGGGGCTTTCGGGGGCGCCGCTTGTTTCGCCTTGGCCGGTAGAGCACCAACCGATGCACTGGCATTTAACTTGCTCGAAGTGGCCTTCGAAGAAGGCTTCGTAGGAGGAGTCAGACTTCGCTTGGCAGAAGGGTCTGGCCTGGTTCTTTCCTTGGGTTTAGCACCCGCAGAGAATAGAGTTGCCGGCTCTTTCCGTTCTTTCGACGGAGGAGCCCGACCTTTTTCACTTACTACCTTCGACTTAGAATCAGTCTTCACTGGCTGTTTGGATCTGGTGGCTTTTGGTGCTGGGTGTGAGGTGTCTTTGCGCTCTTTCGATGGAAGCGCGCCAGCTTTGTCGCCCGCCTGTTTCGCTTCGGCATCCTCGCCCTTGGCCAGCTGCTTCGATGGAATAGGTTTTGGCACTTTTGATGCAGCAGGTTTCTCTTTCGACTCACTGTCGACCGGCGTCTTGGGGGTCGTCTTTGGTTTTTGTGCTCGGGCATCCGACGACAACTTTGGTTTTTGCTTTAACAGGCGTTTTGGCAACGGTGTCTGCGTCGAGCCCTCCACATAGTCATCGTTGCCAAATACAAGTTTCACAGGCGTCAGCGATGCAGATTCACTAATTTCGTGGGCTTCTGCTGGTTCGTCTTCAAGCTTTTCCGCTATTGGAGTCGGTGACGCTTCGGTCGTCTGAGGCTCCTTCTTGAGATAGGGGTTCTCCTCTGCGGTGACTTTCTCTGACGGCATCTTTGTAACTCCAAGGACTGTCGGAGTGCCATCTTCATCTGGCAGTATCTTGACTCTGGGAGTATCGTCATCGTGGGCTTGTGGTGACGTTTCCAATTGAGGCGAAACGGCACTTCGATCCGCAATCATACGTTCTTCTGTTTTTCCGTCAATATTTTCCAGGGTGGAATCGATGGCGCGTGCTGGGACCTTGGTAACCGGTTTGCTCGCACCTTTCTTCATGATATCCTTTGACGACTTTCGGGTCGCCAGTTTTGTTTCCAAAGATGCCGGAACAAAAGAAGATAACTTCTTCGCTGCTGGCTCACCGCGTTCCAGATGTAGGGGTTTGTCAGTGATGCGCCCTGCATCGGACTTCTGGTACAGCCGGCCACTATCTATACTGGTTGGTGCCGGGCTGCGATCTCTTTCGTAGAGTCTGCCCGTATCAATGGCCGGCGTCCCCCCAAGTCTTGCATCGACTGCCTTTATTTTCTCTATGGCTTGGTCGATCTTTGTATGTGCTCGGATCGCTTCCGGCACTGTGAGCTGCGTATGGTGTCGCTCGTGCTCCTGCTGTATGCATTGCTTTTGGATTTGCTGCGTCACCTTCGCATCCATCTCTTTCAGCTCTGGCGTTGCTGCGTGCATGTCCGCGACGATCGAATCGAACAAACCCGCCCGTAACTCTGGTGACGATTCTCGCGTTATTACTGTTGCCGTTGCAGGCTGACGTCCTGGCGCTGGTTGCTGCTGCTGTTGCACGGGTGCCGCTACCAACACATCTGGTTTTTCAAGAGTCTCTCCAGTTGCAAAAGTCGGGGCGTCTTCCAGTTCCACGTGATCCGGCATCAACGAGGATTTTTCTTTCGCCGATAACAGTTCCAACGTTGGCAATTCCTTGGGAACTCCCGACGGGACCTGCTGCACCAGACCTCTTTGCACGAGCGGCTGCTCCGCCGGTTGCTTTTCAAGAACTTGAAATTCTCGTGGCCCTGGACCCTGCTGCTTGGCTTTAGCTTTCAACTCCTCGATTTGCTTCCTTCTTTCCTTCGATCTTTCTCGTTCTTTCTGTTCCTGTGCCGCAATTCGCTCGCGCGAAGATTGTCTCTGGTCAGACGACGCAGAGGACTTAGGTGGCGGCTTCCGCTCCTGTGAAGATTTCGGCTTCTCAGAGCCGGCTCTTTCTGGTGGCGCAAATTTGCTTGACAGAATTTGTCCAGTAGCTTTTTGACCAGTGGTTGGAGGAGAGGATTTCTGCAAGGAGCCACGTGAAAGCTCGCTTCGTTTAGAAACCATTACGGCCGTTGCAACTTGGTCTACGCTTTTTTCTCGCGGTCGAGATTTACTACGCGCGGCTTCGGCTGTTTTTATCGAAACTGAACTACTCTTAGCACTTGCCACCGACGGCACATGACTCTTTCGTGATGAGCGGCTGCTGGTGATACTTAAGACAGTTGAGATCGCGTTGGTCTTTCCCTTTGCAATGACACTTCGACTCGTGCTGGGTGTGCTCCGTGGTGGATCGGCAGTGCGTGTCGATAATGGCTTCGCAGTGGGGACGGAGCTGGGCGCCTCGGATGCTGTGCGAGGCGAAATCGGCACTGCAGCCCGTGTCTGTTCTGTGCTGTCGCCTGCAACAACGACTTCACCTTGGGCCATCGACATCACTTCTAAACTTCCCACAGCACGCATGACTTCGCTTTCTTTCAGAGCAACGAGTTCTTTCTCTTTCTCCAGTTTTCTCTTCTCAGTCTCGATCAACTCTCTTTCCTGTCGTAACATCTCACGTTCCTCCACGACCTGCTGTTGCTCTTGTGACAATTCGTCTTTTGCTGCCGAAACCGAGGATGACAGACTTTGTAGAAATACAATTTCCTCCTGTGCGTGATCAATTTCTTCGCTTTGCTTCTGGCCTTCATGTTCTTTCGGTGCTTTGGCAGCGCCAGCCTTCGCAGCTGCTTTGCGAGTCGCCTTTTTGTCGGTAGCTACGCCAGACGCCCCTTTCCCAGCTTTGCCGCCTTTGCCGGAGGATGACGACGCAGACGCTGCTGCATCAGCACTTTTGCGCCGTTCCTCCTCCTTCGCAGCGGCTTTCTGCTGTGCTTCCTTTGACTTTAGCAATGCATTCTCTTTCTGCACAAGCTCCTTTTCCAAGGATATGGTCTCTTTTTCCTTCGCCAGGATTTCTCGTTCTGCGCTTTTTTGTTTTATCACTGCTTCCAAGCGTTTTTGTTTCTCAACGAAACTCTTTCGCTCTTCTTCCTGCCCCTTTCGAACCTCTTTCTCACGGTCAATGTATTCGTCCAAAATCTTTTTGTTCTCGTGTTTAAACGCTTCCTGTTTTTTGTCGATGTGTTCTAGCAACTGCTCGACGCGCTTCTCGACCACCGCCTCCGGTTTCGCCACTCCCTGCGTTTCCGAAGCTGCGCCAGCATCTTGTGTCGCACGAAACAGAGCTAGTTCCCGGAGTTCCTTTTTCAACGCGGCATTCTCCTCGTGGCGGAAGGCGGTTTCGAGTTGCATCATTTTCTTCTCTGCTTCGAGCTTCTCTGCCCACGCACGCTCCACCTCCTCTCTCACAGCTTGCACTTCTGCAGCCTTTTCGTCGCGTAATTGAAAAACGACTTCCTTCATTCCTTCTCTTTGTTCGTTGGCCATGTCGAGTTTCATTTGGGTCGTTTGCAATCTAAGTTCCAACTCTGCGCTTTGTGAATCGCTCAGTTTTCTGTCGACATCGTCGCTGACGTTCGGATTCGCCCCCATGACAAGTGCTCGCTGAACCCTCTCGTCAACCTCCCTGTCCACTTCCTGTCTGACGCTGACCAGCCTCTGATTCACAAGCGTCTCTTTTTCTTTCTCTAGTTTCTGGAAGTAATCGTCCAAGCGGTCCTTGAATGCGCTGGTAAACGCGTTGTCAACGTTGGTATCCAACTCAACATCCAGTTTTGTGACCATCAAATTCTGCAATTCTTTTTTCAAAAGCGCATTCTCAGCGTCTTTCATCTGTCTCTGGAGTTCAATCTCTTGTTTCTCTGCTTCATGCTTTTCTGCCAGTTTTCGCTCAAGATCTTTTCTCTCCGACTCCAACTTCTGCTTCTGGCGTGTTTTCACCTGCTCCAGAATTTCTGCTGCCTCTTCACGTTCTTCGCTAATTTTCTGCTTGCTATCCAACGTTTCCAGCAATAACTTCTCTAACTCATGCAGCTTCTGATCTTTCTCCTGCAAATCTACTTGCACGCGTTGACGCGTCTCTTCTTCTTGCCGTGCTAACTGCCGGCGCAAGTCCTCATGCATTGCTTTTTCACGTGCCTGTTGCTCGTCGCGCAATGCCAACTCACGCATTGCAAGTTCCTTTTCCTTAGTCAACGCGCGTTCCTGCTCTTGCAGTCTGTTGTAAAACTTTTGAATGTCTTGCCCAACTTTCGGGTCAGTTACCTTTTGTCGCAGTTTGTTCAACTCTTCCTCGTCTTTGACGCGCTTGGTTACAAGCGCCTCCTTTTCGAGGGTCAATTTTTTCAACGCATTAGCAATTTGTTGTTGACTATCCTCTTGGATTTGTTGTCGTTGCTGCTCTTTTGACGACAGAGCTGCATGTTCCTTTTTCAACTTTGCAAGCTCTGCTGCGAGTAATGTCTTTTCACGGTCCAACTTTTCTTTCATTTCCCCTCTCTCGTGATCTTTCTTCAACAAAGCGTCTTTATGCACTTGAATCTGCTCTTCAGCGATCCGAAGGGTTTTTTCGACTTCCGATTTTTCCCGCAGCACGGCGTTCTCTCGAGTCGTTGTCACTTCCGTCAGCACTGTTTGCTTCTCTAAAAGGAACGCCTGATTCTGTGTTTCCAGTTTTTCAAACAAGTCGCGCGCCCGATCATGGGCTGTCGTTGTCGCGTCTCCATCGCCGAGTTTGAGATTAGCCAGAGTCTGCAGTTCTTGTTTCAGTAGCGAAATTTCATCTTCACGCAGCTTTCGCTCTGTTTCGAGGATCATCTTCTCTGCTTCGTGATCTCGCTGCAGTTTCGCCGCAATCTTTTCCCGTTCCTTGATAAACTTGTCTTCATATTCGTTGCGAACATCCCGGAGCTCGTGTCGCAAATTCACTCGATTTTCTTCCATCCCTTCTAACTTTCCCGCAGCTTCCAGCAGTTGCATCTCCAAGTTCGACACTTTTTTGTCCTTCTCTGCTGCGAGTCTTTCCTGCTCCTGCAAAATCTTTTCGTTTTTGAGTGTCAGATCTCTCATGGCACTCTCTCTTTGCCGCAACGCATCCTCTGTTTTCTCGCTCAGATCATTCACGAATTTCTGGAGTTCGAAGCTTTTGATATCACCGGACTCGCCATCGGCAATTTTCTTACTGCTATCATTCAACAACTTGACAGCTTCGTTCAATTGGGTTTTCAAAGCCGCGTTCTCTGACTTCTGAATATTCAAGTCTTCTTCCCGTGCTCTCAAAGAGGCTTTCTGTTGCTCCAACTTGGCACGGTTCTCCTTTTGCACTTCGGATCGCAACTCACTTTCTCTCGCTTCGCGCACTTGCTCCATGACCTTGTTGATTTTCTCCCGACGCTTCACATTATCCTGCAATTTTTTTTCGGCTTCGTCCAGCAGTCTCTGCATTTCCGCTATTTTCGAATCCTTTTCTGCAAGCATCTGACTTTTTTCGTTAGACATTTTCAAATTTTGCTCTCTGAGTTCGACCAAGACTTTCTGTTGTTCCTCGCGCAAAAGCGCTTCCCGACTGCGCAGATCTTCATGGAGTTCGAGCTCACGTGTCAAGGTGTTGATCTCTTTTGTGGTTCCGGTCGTAGTCACCTGAGTTCTTATCTGGGTCCGAACCACTTCGAGTTCGTGTCTGAGGCTTTCGACTTCCGACTTTTTCAATCCAAGTTCCGACTGCAGTGTCACTTGTGCGGCTTCATAACTTTTCTTCATCTGCTTTTGCAGTTCCTCCTCCCGGTCCGAATATTGTGATTCTGCGCGTTGCTTGGCTTTCAACATTTCCTCCTGAAAGTTTTCTTGGCTATCTGAAAGAATTCGAATTTCTGCATCTTTCTGTTGCAGAGCTTCGCGAATTTGACTCAAGACACGATTCATCTCGGCTAGTTCACGGTCTTTGGACGAGGCTAATTCGCCAATTTCCTCCTGGTGGGCCCTTCGAATTTCTTGCTCTTCCTTGCGGAATTCTATTTCGCGCAATTGCATTTCGCCTTGTTGCACGAGCAGAGTCCGACGCTCCACAGTATTTGAAGACGGTGCATCCGTGCTGCTTTGATTCTGAAGTTCCTCTTTCAAGGCCTCGATATTTGCCTTGAGCAGGTCGTTTTCTTGCGCCAATAATTCCTTTGAAGTCTTCTCCGCTTGGTCTTTCGATTTGATACGTTCTGAATGTTCTCTTTTCATGGTGTCTTTCTCCATTGCGTGCTGTCTTTCACGCTCCCGATGCTCGCGCTCATTGGCGTCTTGCCATTTTTCTATCTCTGATTCAGCAGCTTCCAATGCGCCGCGAGCCTCGGCCAGCATAATATGCAATTCTTCTGCTTGGTTTTGCGCCTTTTGCAGCAGAATTTCTTTCTCGCCCAGCATTTCTGTCTCTTGTTGTTTAAATTGTGACATTACTTCTTCGTGGTAGGCTCTCTCCTTTTCCAACATCTCTTCGCGCGACGCAACTTCACGAAGCGCCATCTCTTCACGCAGTGCCAAATCTTTGAGCATTTTTGCTGTGGCAGCGCCATCGTTGTCCCCCGTTGTGTCTGATGATATAGCACGCCGCTTGTCACTCAGCTCCGTTTTCACTTGTTGTAACTCGTTTTGCAACAACTCTTTATCCAAATTCAGTCTTTTCACCTCGTGATTGTGCTTCTCCTCGAGTTGACCTTTCAGACGCTCCAAATCACTCTGCATATCTTTCTCGCGCTCGTCCTTTGCCTGTTCTACGGCCTCTTTGATCTTGTCACGCTGTGCAGTCGCACTTTCTAATTTCGATTGCGTCTGACTCAAAAGATGTTCAAGCTCGAAAATTTTGTTTGTTTTCTCCGCCAGTCGCAAGTCTTTTTCTTTCAACCCGTCAGTAGCGTCGGTGGCGTTCGTTCGTGATGCGCGTGTCATGACAGTCTCAATAGCCTCATTCATGTCTTTGTCGTTTTGCTCCTTCAACTTGGACAGCAGTTCTTGTATTTGTTCCTTGTCCGCGATCGACTCCTGGTGCCGTGCGTTCAAGTCGTCATATTTTCCCTGCAGCTTTTGCAACTGCAGCTTGATTTGTATGGTCTCGGCAAACGCTTCTTGTTCGCGAACATGCATTGCGTCGGCAAACTTCTTTTGTGCTTCGCGCTCCCGTGCTAACAATGTATCTCGCTCCTCCTCTTGCTCGCTAATAGAAGTTGTTCTTTCTTGGTCCGCAGCTTGCAAGCGCTTTTTTAGAGTCTCGATCTCTCTATTTCGAAGATCCAATGTCTCATCCAGCATGAGCTTCTCGAGCGCCCATTTCGATTCGGCTCTCGCTTGGGTCTGCTTTAGTTGCTCGCTGATCTTGTCGTCTGCGCCGCTCAACCCTGGATCGCTCGATTTTTCGCCTGCAACCGTGCGTTCCACATGTCGGGTCTCCAACAGCTGCACGTCAAACTGTAAATTTGTGAGCCTTTGTTTGTAGTTCGTCTTCTCCTGAAAATGTGATTCTTCACGGTTACGCAGCTCATTCACAATTTCCTCGTGTCTTTTGCGTTCTTCGGCAAGCAAGGCGTTCTTTTGCTCCAGCTCAGACCGAGCTATTTGCTCTTTTACTTTCAAATCTTGTATAAGTGCATCTGTTTCCTTTGTCGACGCTGGCGACGAAGAGGCCTCTGTTGCGCCAGCAGTACTCGATGCGAAATTCAGAGCTGCATGCTGCTTGGGACTTGCCGATGGACTTCTACCTGATTCATGGGTATCGCCCCAAGTCGTGTTGTTCCCTGTAGGATTACCACTCAGTTGCATTTTCATCCATGTAATTTGACTTTGCAAAGACAATACCTCCTCTTGTTTGGCGTCGCGTTCGGCTCTAAGTAGCTTTCTTTCGATCTCGAATTTGTCGTTTAGGAATTGACGTAGCGACTCGTGATCCTGCAAATATTGTCCGGAGGTCTCGTTCTTCATTTTTGTGAGGGACTCCAAAAGATTTCGTTTTCCTGCTTCTGCTACCACTAATTGCTTTTGAATCTGCTTCAGGTCCAGTTCAGCGCTGTCGAGTTTGCTTTGAACTGCGTCACGACTCCGTATCGCTTCCTCTTCGCGCTTAAGAATTTTGTCAAACGCTTCCTGTTGCACTTTCTGCTTTTCTTCGACCAGTGCCAAAAGATCTTCTGTCTTCACATCCGCAGGAATCTGTTTTTTTAGTCTCTCGAGTTCCTGTGTCACCATTGCTTTCTCGAGCTCAAGCGTGCGAACTGTCGTCTCAAGCCGCCTCGTGACAGCATCAACTTTCTGCACCTGTGCCTCGTCTACGCCCTTGCTAGCCTTCTGTCGCAGACTCTCGAGCTCGCCTGCTCGTTTCTCAGCCGCCAGAGTCAATTCTGAGACTTTTTGTTCCTGTGTCTGGATCTGTAGACCGAGCTGCATATTCTTGTTGCGCTCGCCCTCCAATTCTTTGTTCTTGACACGTAGGGCATCTTCACTGGCTCTTGAGAGCTCATTGAAAATTGCAACTTGATCTTTCCGCTGCTTCATAAAGGCTTCTGAACGCTCTGCTAATTCCTTCAGTATGGATCTCTGCTCCTCCAATGACTTTTGCTCCAAAACTTGATATTTTTCGAACAGGCCATCAACCTGTGCAACAAAATTAGAAACCTTCCGCATCAATCTTTTGGCATCGCGCTTTCTCGAACCTCTCGAATTTGGACCGTCGGCTCCGCTGGCTTCAACGATTTCGGCGCTGCTTAAAATACTCTTTCTCGCGCGATCACTGATGCTCTTGTTTTGTTCGTTCATGTCGGCGGAGTCCAAATCGCTGATTGACGAGGCATCTGAATTTTCGGCGTTTCCGGGCTGTGCAGCCTCCGTAGCGACTGCACCGTCGTACAGTGCTGAAACTCGCTGCAATATTTCCTGCGCCGCCCTCTTTAGTTCGGCTTTGAATACTTCAGTTTCTTTTTCGCGAAAGTCGCGATCGCCTTCCTTCAGTTTTATCTCTTCTTCTTGTTTTTCCACGAGGGCCGTCAAATTCTTTGCCGTTCTTTCTGCTTCCGACTGTTGTTCTTGCTGTCCTCGTTCTTGTCTCTCTTTGATACAATTCTTATCAAATTCCACGGTATCTAAAGCGGCACGAACTTCAACTAGCTTTTGTTCCAGAGCCCTCTCACGGTCGCGTTGGGCGTCCCGAAGCTCTTGCTTCTCTTGCGCGAACGTCTCTTTCAGTTTCAAACACTCCTGTTCCCGTTGGCCTTTTTCAGCTCGAAGATCCTCTTTAATTTCTCGGAGCTCATCTTGCAGCTGCAAAACTTCCTGCTTAGATCCATCGAGTTCGAGCCTAGATTCATTCAGTCTTCCTTTCGCAGTCTTCACCTCGTCTTTCAGCAAGACCAATTCACTCGTCAAATCTGAAATTTTCTTGTCACTCTGCAACTTTTCGATTTCGTCTCTGGCCTGCAAATTTACAAGTTTCTTGCGAACATCTTGCAATTCGGATACCAACGCAGTTTTCGAATCCGTCAACCCATCAGTGATCAATTTGCTATTCGTGATGTACTCTTGTTCCAGTTCCTTCCGCTGGTCTGTGAATTCCTTTTTGTGCGTTTCCTCCATCATATCCATTCGCGATTGCAGTTCTTTCATTCGTCTCTCTGCATCGCGAATCTCGGCTCTCAGTTTCTCCCTTTGCGCCGCGCTCTCGCTTGCCGCATTACGATATTTTTCCTTTTGTTCAAAGAGTTCATTGACTTTTACCAATGCATTCTCGTTGTCCACCGTCAGCATCGCTTCGGCCTTTTCCAAGCTATCTCGATCTTTCTCTAACTTCGAAATTTCTTCCGTTAAGTTCGTGACGCTCTCTTTTGTCTCGATTAAGTCCTTTTTTAGCTTCCAATTTTCGACTAACATTTCCCGCTTTTCCTCAGCCAAGTCGCCAACGAGATTATCCTCTCCTTGACTTCTCCCGTCCAGTTCGGCCTTTAACAAATCATGACGATGCATCCATTCGTGTTTTTCGGTAGCCCACTGAGAATTCTCATTCTTCAATTTTGTTCTCTCTTTGTTCCAGGCTGTTTCCTTTTCTTGCAACGCCTCCAACTTCACCGCATAGTCTTTGACGACATTCTCAAGTTCCTCTTGGTGTTTCTTGAAATATTCTTCACGGTCCTTCCATAATTGCTCTTTTTCCGTGCTTATCTCTTTTTGTAAACGCGTCACACCCTCCGTATGTTGATTTTTTGTTTCATCTAGTTCGTCTTTAGCGCTCTCCAAGGCCTTTTGCGAGAAACTCAATTGTTGCTCGAGTTGCTCTATTCGCTCTTGTTGATTCTTCTGTAAAGCTATTGCCTTTGCAGCTTGTGCTCCTGCAGCCTGTGGATCTGCTGCTGCCTCTCGATGCATTTTTTCATAATCGTCGATCATTTTCTCACGCAACAAATGTGACTGCTCCATACGGTCTTCTAGAACCTTTATATGTCCGGCGTGCTCCCGTACTTTAGCTTCCAATTTCCTTTTTTCCTGGGCATATTCTCGTCGCTCATCCCCAAAAACTGTTTGTTCATTTCTGAGTTCACTCTTCACGTCACGCTTCTGCTGTTCGAGAGTGCGCACAGTTTCCGCCATCTCCGCAGCTTTTGCAGAAAATTTTCGAATCTCTGCCAACAGTTCTTTGCGTTCGGTGTCTTCCAGTTTTCCTCCAATTGTCCCACGAGACTCCACATTCGCGAATTTCTCAAGCTGTGCATCGGCCAAGCCGGCAAGGTTAACCTTTGGTACAACAACTGATGCACTGGGGGCTTTTTTCACCATTGCCGGGCTAAACCCACTTTTGCCCATGGTCGCCACAGTCTTCGCACGCGCAGAAGAGACTGGCTTTGTGCTCGCTGCTTTGACCGAAGGAATTATCACTGAGGACGACCCGGCTTTTATTTTGGAAACGGCTGCCTTAGGCCTTCTCTCGCCATCCACAGGGGAAACACTGCTGCTCGCCTTGCCACTCTTTGCTGGTGGAGGTTGTTTGCTGGGACTTTTACTCTTTGGAACAGGGGTACTCACACTTTTTGCTTTTGTTGGAATTCCAGGAGAAGCACTCTTACCCCTTGCCGATGCTATCTTGGGCCGTGCTGATGTAATCTTAGCTGCGTCTGTGTCGTTGTCGTTCGTGTTGCTGGTGTCAATACGAGAATTTCGTAGTGAGTCAGATTCTTCGACTTTGCTGAGAACCATTATACTCGGCATACTAGTTTTCAGACTTGCTGCACTCGAACCTCCTCGTATTTGTGCCACACTCGGACGACTAGTACCGCGTTGTCTTCGGCCTGTACTACTGTCAGCATCAACACTGGTGCTACTTCTATCTGCAGGGGAAGAGGAAAAGACAGTTTTTCGCAGCTGCTTTGGTGGAACTCCAGGAGAAGCACTCTTTCCTCGATTGCCCATGGCGGCGCCTGTGGAGGTAGTGCTCTCTCGTTTTGGAATTGCACCAGTAGTACGTTTTGGAATCGAAGGGCTGCCCTTCGGGCTGGGAAATTTGGCAGGAGCAGCTTTCTTGTCCTGTGAAGCAGGCGCAGCTTTGTTTCTAGTCCCAATATTCTGCTGATACTGAAAATGTTTCGCGACTCTGTCTTTCTCTTCTTGTCGCTTCTTCGCCATAGCACCAGGAGCTATTCCTGTCCTCCTAGGCATATTGGGGTCGTTAGAGTCGTCTGCTTTACTTGCTGCAACTATAGCAGCGATAATGTCACTGGTGTTCTCTCCAGGTTCTTCAGGCCCGTCAACAGCAGCTGCAACAACAGGCGCTGACTTCATATCCGTTGCGCCAACAGTGGCAGCAGCGACAGTAGTGGCAGACACTGCAGCACTCGGATCTGTTGCTGTGTTAGTATCAGTTGCCGCAACGTCTTCAGCATAAGCATCGATAACGTTTGCCAATGTATTGCAAGAGTTTAATAACTTTGCGCAGCTCAGGAGAGTTTCGGGATTTTCTGGTGTAGCTTTTTTCTGCTTCTCCATTAGGGTTTCCATTTCTTGTTTTACGCCGTCTCTCAGGGTGTTTAGTTCACTAGAAATGATACTTGGATCACTAGCGTTCCTTGTTCGTTCTGCTGGCATCGTATTTCGTCGCTCTCCTTCGTTTTGGTCTCCTCGCTCACCGAGTCCCACACCATCTCCAGAGCTTTTCGTGGGAATTTCAGTTCCTGTAGTACTGTTGGCATTGCGTGGACTCTTTGGCAACGCTGCATTAGCTGTCCATCTGAGTCTTGTAAGACGTGCCTTCAGATGAGCAGTGTGGTCTTTATCTTCTTCTTTTTCGTCCTTTTCTTCCTTTGCGTCATCAGCCACAACAGTTGCCTTGGTAACAATCTTCGTAGAATCACTAAGAGTCAAGCCTGCAAATTTCGAAATCATATCTTCGATGTTAGACGCAGATCTTCGCAGACTACTAGCAAATTGTGAGTCACTATTGTTAGCCAGTTGATTTGTCAATCGATCCGCTTCCTGTATGCAGATTTCTTTCGCGTGTTCAAGCTTTTCTACGCTTTCGTGGATTCTCACCGTGGATGCTTTTCTCTGGAAATCTTTCTTCTCGGTCGGTTTTTCATCTGATTTTTGATTTGTTGATTAGTTAGTACAGATATAATTTACATTCGATTTCTTGTTTCACACTGGCGCATATTGACCATCAAGAAAAATGATACTGGACAGGATTATCGTTGACGTTTTTTCATTGGAAATGCAAAGAATTTGAAAAGACAAAAACTTTTTAAAACCAAAAGAGAAAAAATTTCCGGGGGGAAATAAATCTGTTTCAAATTGAAACAAAATAAATTCAAAATCGGAAAAACGAACAAAAACTTCCGTCGACGACACAACCCAAAAAATCTCTGTCGATGAAGAAATACTCCTAAAAATTTCTCACCCTTCCTCCGACCTTCGAATCCAAAAACTGTCGCCTCTGCTATAATATACACTTGCATCTTTTTTTCAAGATTGATACTGAAATGCAAAAAACGGGGAATGCAGTCTGCAGACGTAAACCACCTCTGCAAACTTACCCCATTGACTACTTCCCGAAATAATCCTCCACACAAACTCTTTTCCTCCAACTCGAAATCATGCCACACAAACTCTTTTCCTCCCACAAACTCTTTTCCTCCACACCCTTGTCAAAATAGAGAGACAAGAGAACCATTTTAAAACCAGAAAACAACCCAAAACAATCCCGACGGAAAACTCTGCACATCATTGATATTCTTGACCTAAAACATGAAACTCAATAATGTACGCAACTGATATAATTATATAGCTGTTTGTTGTTCCTTGACCAATAAAACATTCCCCTGAATATATATGGTACTATCACAACACCTACTTCTTAAAAGAATTTAACGAAGTTAAACTAGCAAGTCGTGATGAAATCTCACCTTTCAGTGCTTCTTGTGTTTCTGCACTCTTTTTTTCTTCATCGTCAACATCTTTCTCCAAATCGGCTATAAAATCGCTCACACTACGTCCTTTCGGTAAACTGCTTGCTGGTGATGACAATAACTCTTCTGCAGATTTCGCATCATCATCAGCGTCGTCGTTATCGTCCTTGAGTTCGCGATTTATTTTTGCAAGAAAATCATCGACAACAGAAACTCTTTTGCCAACCGGAACTTGAGTAGATCCTGGAGATCCGCTTGCACCCCTGCTTAACTTAGCTGGTACTGAACGCATTTGTCTTACTGCCAGATTGTCCTTCAAACCCCCAGATTCTAAACCTGCGGCCGGAGTTCCTCCGGGTTGACTTAGTCTGTCAATAAATCCATCAACAATACTGTTCCGAGACTTTTTCGACATTTCATCAGCTAAAGCTGCAAATCCATCCTGATTTTCTCGCGGAGACAATGGCATAATCGAGGATTTCGCGCTAGTCGTGCTAGCTGCCCCAGGTGACCCACCTGACCCGCCAGTGGCAAGAGCTGTTTTCGAATCGATAAAGTCATCGTTGTTGTTGTTTGCGTTATTGGCAGCAGCGTCCTTCTTTGAATCGCCACCAACTAAGCTCCCAATCAAATTTATACCACGTAATGAACCAGCTCTTGAACCTTCCTTGCTATCAGGCGCGGCAAATGTTGTCTTCCGTTGTTGCAATCCCCTCGGTGACCATTCCAATCTCACTCTTGACCCATCTTCATTTATTTCCTCTAAACTCCCAAGTCCAATAGAAGTCTTACTTTTTGTCATTTGCATTTGCGACGTCCTTGGACTTCCTGGCCCACCAGGAGCCTTTTCCCCCGGTTTAATCACTGCTCGACTCAAACTTTCTTGAACCTCAGTACCACCCAACAAAGTATTTATCAACGAACCAAAGGTACTACTCTTCTTACGATCCAAAGGTCCAGGTCCAGGTCTATTTGCGGTGCGAAACTGCTCTCGTAATTGAGTTGATGATCGAAAAACCGGTAGTTGCCCTGTTGGACTGCCGACACTGCCTATGCTAGTGCCACTCATTGAAAGCTGTCGATCAACCATCGACAGTCTTGGCGAAGTTGGCCCACGCATAGACCGAGGTGAATCGTCCACTACCCTGTCGGTATGAAATTTTGTGACGGCAGCTTGGCCCTGACTTTTCTGTTGGTATAGGCTTCGACCACCAACGACTCGTTCCGCACGAGGTGTTGAGAGGGCATCATCACTGCTGGTGTTTCCAGATAACCTGCTACTTTCCTTAGACTTCGATTTATCACTCGGTGGCCTTGGTGATTTTATCAGTATCTTGTTTTCACCCAGTTTTTCGAAAAGATCCTGATTTGTTTTTGGTAGACTTAACGGTGACAGTTGCGAAACTGCACTGGATCCTGACGAACCAGATGAACCTCCTCCTTCAACCACGCCTCGTACGGCCTTTGCAAGCTTTCCAACTTCATTCAAATGCAGACCAATCTTCTCTAAAGTTTTTTGTTTCCACCTTAGATGATCTGGAAATTTCTCCGGCGCGACACTGTCAGCACTATCAGCATTGTTCGTGTTTCTCAAAAACGACAATGCTGCATCAATACTTTCTCGACGTTTCAAAAGTCCACGGGCTTCATCTTTTGCGGCTGCCATGATATCGTCGACCTGTTTGAGAACTTTGGTCTTTTCTGATTGGTGGTAGGAACTGTCTGCTCCCGCTGCGCCTACGAGTTTTTCTAAACTTGAAAAATTTCTTTCTAAAGCTTGTGCAGCATCAGAAAATGTGACGAAATCTTCGAGTTCTTTGTTGAATTCATTGTGGCGTGTATCTGCTGGTGAACCTTGATCCTTTTGAAATTCGGCGGCCTTGGGAGCAATCTGTTCCTCCATCTCTTTAGAGGCTGCGCGTTTGGAATTGGAGATCTGTTGTTGTAGGTCGAATGGAAAAGGTATTGCTGGATCACGTGGGGACTTAGAGGCAGCACTCGTCATTCCTCTTGGTGACGAAATAGGACGTGGTGATTTCAGTTTGACAGCACCTAGAAGGTTCTGTTGTTGTAAACCGACTTTCGGTACTGCCGCAGGTTTTTGTTGAGGAGTCTTATCACGATGGTAATTGATCTTTCGGGGTGTACGCTCCGGTGATTGTTTTGGGCTAGTAGTCTCGTCCTGGTTCGGATCCCGAATCACATATCCCAGAGGACTCTTCTTCCGACTGGCTTTGTCGTGCGGAGATCTCGACTGACTGCGAGCTTGGTCGATGAGTTCCGCATATGGTTTCAAAACTCGATACCCTAGCGGATCATGCTCGGGGTCCTTTTTGTGTGCTTGAAACTTTTCCTTGTGTATGTGATGCTGATGGCTAATCGCTCCCGCAGCTGTTATAGCAGAAACTGATTGTAGACCGTGTAGTGTCGTCAAATCATGTTGTGAAAACGGACTACTAATCGAGCCTGTCCTTGTATTTAGCGCGATTCCACCATGTACGATCTTAGATCCAATTTCGAAACGTTGCTTCCTTGTCGTGAACCTACTCAACGCGTTGTCGACCTTTTCAATCACTTCCGGTGATTTTGAACTCGATCTACTCTTGCTGCGAGGCTGGGATAGTCGCATGTCAGACTGTCGAGTCTGAGTCACAGTGTCATGGTGTTGCATATTTTGCATATTAACAGGAAGATCGTCATGTGCTGATCGCTGTCCAACGATATGCTGAGGTTTTGAATATGCAGCAGAGCTACTGCTTGAGAAATGTCCATGTTCAACTTTGAAGTTTCTGTCGTGATACTGGGCGTGAACTTCTTCGGTTAGCTTTTGGAGTCTTTGCATTAGTTGCGATGTTGTTGTTGTATCATGACCGCTGCCATGAGCATTTTGATCATGATGCCCACTCGTCATGTTATGATAGTGTTTGTGTACATGTGCAGTGTGGTGATGTGAAGTTTGTACATGCGCTTGATAATGATGTCCAATGACATCGGCATGTCTGGCCACGAATGGTTCTGGATGTGTAACAACGCGAGGCGTTTTTTGCTCCTCCAAAACATACTGCTCCGGATGCATGAACTTTTGTGCTGGTGGCGCCGAAACCCAGCTACGACCCATTTTATCCAATGCTGCACGATGATGGAACAAACTGTGAGCCGACTTCGTCGATGCTCCACCAATAGAAGACGCGCCACTACCACTGCGCGCGGAACCTATCATTTGATGTGTACCGCCAGCAGTGTCATGTGATTTTGCACGAAGATGTGATGTTGCAAACTCTTCACGCTCCCTAGCTCGGTCAAACATGTCCGTCCGCACGACATGATGATTTTGTATTCGCAGAATATTGGTTCGGTACTCATGTTCTTGTTTAAAATTGCCACGATCTACAAATCCTCCTGCTTTTCTCGTACTATATCTCTCCAATGCCAATTGTACGCCATCTGCTGCAGAAACGCTACCATAATTTTGCCCGTGATTACCAGAACTCCAGCCTTCTGGTGGCATATGTCGAGAACTTCTTTCTAACAGCGAAACGAAGGATCGCGTTTGCAACTCGTTCGGATTAATGTATACAACGGGACTTAGACTTTTCGATCCACGACTTGAGGCTGAAGTTTTTTCAGCTGCGCCTGTGTACCCCGTATTAAAATACCCCGTAAATGTGTTGATACCCGACGTCGTTGCTTCCGGTACTTGAACAGTTTGTTGCATCGCTGTTAGTCTCGTGTCTCCACCGCCGCCGTATCTTGCTGCAATTGAGTTTTCTAATGTTGTTAGCTGGTCGGTGGTAATAGGAAGACCTCGCAAAGTAACTCCAGTTGATGTCTGTCGATCTGTATCAATCGCGCTATATGAAGTTGCTCCCAGTTGACTTGGTCCATACCAGTTGAAAGTTTGTTTGAGTCCTGTTGCTCTTCCCTTGTCAAAAGATGAAGATCTCTGTTTTATCAACGCAGCGTGTGTAGCTTTCCCAGGCTGTTGCAGGCTCGTTGGAGAATCTAAATCACTAATATCAGAATCGTCGTCTCCCTGTGTAGTACTCGCCGGCTTTGCATGCATTGTTGTTTTTCGTGCTTTTCGATCATCAAACGTATCTGAGACGTCAGCTGCATTTGTCATATCGGCCAACCCACCACTGGATGAAGACATTCGTACAAGCGTTCGTAGACGTTTCTTGGAATCGCGATTACTAGAGTCGTCTTGCTGCAATGCAATCGCACCTAATGTCACTCGCACAGCCGTGGGAGCATGATGTTGGTTGCTTGTTCCTGCATTTGGACCATCTGCTTGACTCAATTGACTGATCTTGACTTGTTGCATCAATTTATCTTCTTCTCTTGCAATATCCATAATTTGCCCTGCCAATTCCTTGTATGATATGTCACGAAAACTTCCTAAATTTTCTGCCGCTGCACGAATCGTTTGGTTTACCACGCTGTTTGGATCCTGAAAACTTGGTCGCCGTGTCAAACTTGGGCGTTTTTCGATCTTAGATATTAACTCTACTTTTTGTTGCTCGTGTGATTCCGGTCCTTTTTGCGAAGATTTTCGCATATCCTCAAGTTCGTTTGCAAGAAAACGTAAATCGGATGTGGCAACAGCCTTTTCCGAATTGGTTAAAGATTCAACTTTTTCCACCATACGTTGCGTTGTATTGGTAAGTAAATCAGAAACACGATCATCATCGTCGTCGTTCATAGCGGACGATGCAGATGCAAATGCACGTGCATTGGGCACAGCTGATGAATCCTTGAAGTCGTCATCCAGACCATCGTCACTGCCGAAGTTATCGTCGTGGTCCATTACCATTCGTCGTTCCGACAGAGGTATTGAACTGATAGTCGAATCGTATTTTCCCACGGGAATGTTTTGTGCAGTTGTAACACGCCCAGGATCTTGTTGAACTTGTTGCTGCTGCTGCGCCCCTTGTTGCGATTTATCCATAATATAAACATCGTGATCTTTGTGAAACTTGCTTGAAATTCTTGGCAGTTCCATCGTAGCACTTGTCATATGACTGCCTCCAATATGCATCACGCTAGCGTAATGCCGGCTGTCTTGTGCAGAAGAAACACCTGGAATGCTGCTAGCAGGAGCTCCACCAGGTTGCACTTGCAGAGCTGAAGCACTATCGCTATCATGTGCAGAACTTTCCATTTCATGCGGTGCCAAACCAATATTTTTAGTAGTATTATTGACGCCGCCCCCGATATTCAGGACACTATCAATGATCATTTTCGACTGTCGCACGCTATCCTGAAAGCCCAAACCCATACTTACAATATTGTCTTGATTTTGTGATTGGATCTGGACGATTTCTTCCGTTGTATGCAGTGGCTTCGCCAAACCTGTTTGCGATATCTTTGCAATTTGTGAATGAATTGCTTCCCTAATTCCTTCTGAAACCCCATGAATCACCCCAGTACTGGCCGCAGCTCCCAAATGACCATCTTTATGGACTAACTCTGCGATGGATTCCCGCAAATTTTGGAGTTTGTTATCCAAAATCAAAAAATTGTGCTTGGTTTTGTGACCCAAAGGATCTTCTGTCTCATGGTGATAGGAAGGGGAAACTTCGATCCCAGAATGATGAAGTTCTCCATTATACTTCACCGAATCAGCATGGCGGAAGTCATGATCCATTCCTTTATCAAATTTATGTAAAGATGCTTTTGGTGTGAGTACATTTAAAAACGCTGTCGACATACCATGCGTTGTGTTTTGCAAACCGACGGTGTGTAAAGATCCATGCTCGAGGGCTGCAGTTGCATCATCGATATGTTCATCAATGTTGTGCTGTGCTACTGCCAGGTTCAAATCTAATTTTGTCAAACTACTTGTTGGTCCTCCTCCGGCGGAATGATAACCACGCTGCGGATTTTGTTGGAATATTGCATCTCCTTTTGAGAAAGTGATTGCTGGTGGTACTGACTTGCTATGCTGTGCATATTTGTTCACTGCAGTCTGTTCAGTAATTGTGTTATTAACGCGCTGTGTTAGCTTCCTCACCGTGGGAGAAGCATTCTCCTCGACACTATCGGAGTCATCTTCCAGACAACTTACATGGCGTTCTTGACTCATGTCGTGGATCAAAGAATTTGGTGACAAAGTCAACACAAATCCTTGTCCTTGGAATTGCTCGACTGGCTCAACATGTCCATCGTTATATAAGACATTCTTCTCGGAAACTCGAACGTCAGATTCTGTCATCTCTTCCGAATCAGTATTCACTTCGGGAGTTCTAAATCCATCATCTTCTGGTCTTACTAACGTCGTGTCAACCGCCCCTGCCATAGTTTTGGCGGCGCGCTTCCCTTGCGCAGCCTGCGGAGATTTTCCTGCACCCAAACCAGAACGACGGGCCCCTGCTCCAGCGCTAGTAGTACTGCCCTTGCTCAGACTATTACTATTTCGATTGGCACCATCACTACTGCTGTTCCTCCGGCCAAGGCCGTTAGCTGTTCCACCCGCTAGTCGATCCGAACTATTTTCTCTTGATAATGATCTACTACCTGATGATCTAGCTGCACGATCTTTCGACGATGATGACATAGCTGGAACTGTCTTTGCACCTCTGCCAAATTTGCTCGCAACCGAATCCTTTGACGCTTGCGCAGCTAGAACATTCTCCGAAGATCGTTCCTTTGAACTTTCTTTCGAACTTGCAGCACTTTTGGCTCTTGGACCTCCCAAACTACCAGGGGTAGTACCCTGAGAAGCTCTCGGAGCTGGAGATTGCATTCGTTTACTGGACGCTCTGTTAAGTTTCTTCTCCAAAGAATTCGGTGACTTCGGTTTTGACAAATTTTCCGACCCGGCATTTGAGGCCGCGTCGTTGCTGTTGTTATTAAAATGATTTAAATCCCCCAGTTCACCAGCGCTAGCACGCGCGGTAGCATCCTTCGACGGGGCCTTTGATTCTAAATTCCACGCCTGTTCCTTACCATTAGTATCCCTGGCAGAGTTTGCAGTTTCTAAATTTTGAATTTGTTCTTTCTTCTGACCGGGAGTTTGGGCCTCAAGCTGCTCTCCATCTAAATCTTGCGATCGCAACTTTCTTAAACTTCCACTCAAAGGTTGACTTTTTTCTTTGTCCGTTTGTGTGGGTGCATCTGCCAGATCTGAAGGTGTAGTCATCTGATGACGTCCCTCAATCTGATGACACATCCTCAGGCTGCCGCCGCTGGCCGGGTTTTTTGCAGAAGAAGAACCTTTTGGAAATGATCCTTGTTGTCCACCTGCAACGGAAGCCTTACTATTCGATTGTGATATCAAAGGACTTATTGGACTCTTACTTCGCGCTTCTCTTTCTGTTTCTTCGACAACTGATGGTAGTCTCGTTTTTCGTAACATATCTACTAGATCATTTTGTGAAATTCGAGATTCTGAATCCTTTCCAGCTGTGTATTTACGATTTGAACCATACTTCAGTTCCTCCATAAATTGCCACATTTTCTCCAGAGTGTTGGTATTACCGCCACTAGCACTACATGAAGTCCTGCTTAACTCTCGATATGCTTTGGACAAGTCCCGCCAGTAGTCTTTCAACATACGTGGTTCTTGCTCGCAGCATTTGATCACGTAGTCTTTTTGTAGCAAATGCAATTGTTTCTTGATGGCGGATTCCTGCGACCATACACCCATCGTTTGACTATTTTCTAAAGGTGCCGCTGCAGCTGCAGCTGCTAGGACATCTTCATCGGTGTTGTTTTCGTCAGGGAATTGCGATAGCATCGAGGTAATGGTTTCTTTTGCCCACAGATAGACTTCTTCCGATCCGTGAATGTGCAGAGAGATCCGAGAAGTTTTTTCTCGGTTAGACAGTTTGTCCAGATAGACCGTTCTTGACGTAACGTACTTATCATCTTGTTTGATACTACCATCCTCTCGTCGATAAAGTGAGTAATGTGCGCCCTGTTGACCGCTTGTATTACTATCTGTTGTGACTGTAACATTAGCTTGTTGAACTAGTTTTTCGATGTTCATTTGTTTGAAAATATCTTGTGCGCTCAGACTTTGACGGTCGTTTTGTTTTTGCTTAGCTGCTGGTTGTGTTGCCTTTTTTGCTGAGGAACTTGCATTTTTGCCCGGTTTCCCCGGTTTATTACTGGCTTTTACATTCGTCACTCCCGTACTAACACTAGAGCGTTTCGATACCATGCTAGCTTCAGAATCTGCTGGCGATGCCTTGGCAGACGATTTAGCCGACGCCGCGGCAGATGATTTGACTTTTGCCGTACTGCCAGCCTTGAATTTTGCGGATCCTTTTGCTGCCGCTACATTTGTACTATTTCCATTCTGCTGCTGTTGCGGGACAATTATATCAACTATTTGTGATGCGCGTTTTCTGATCATAGTCTCTCCGCTCTGAACATCCTGAACTTCAATGTTTTCAACTTCGACCAACGTATCGATACCCGCAATTCCAGTATTAGTTAACGCCTCAACTTCGTCCTTTGTCAATTCCTGTTCGAAATTTTCCCCGAGTTTCAATATAACTTTTGCATTTCCCGATTTGGCAAGATGCTGATTTAGTGATGCTTTGTCCTTCAGTGCACCAGCAACTGTAGTAGTACTGCCTTCATCGACTTGCCAATGCAAACCAAGCGGTGCAGCTTCCTCTTCCGGCACTTGACCAAGAATCGACGATCCACGCGGATATTTCATCGTAGTTCGACGTGGCTGCAAAATACTGTTACTGCTAGTACTATCACGAGAGGGCCCATTCAGTTGAGCAGCATCAAGACCTTCTTCCCCTGGAACAGACTTTTCCACATTTGCATACTGTGTAAGTTGTCTTGGATTCAATTCGGACTTCATCCCCTCTGTGTAGCTTTGCATTCGAGTATAGACTGCGTTGAAGACCTCGTCTTCCTCGCGCTCCTCAGCGGTTTTATTGGTAATATCTTCCTCAACGTCATTCAAATTATTCAAATTGTTGCCAACCTGATTAAAGTTGGGCTGTTTGGATGACATCCCCATTGTAACGACTGAAGAAGTAACACGATTTATAACGCCAGTTGACGACGCAGGTGACTGCATTGACGACATTCTCGAAGGACCTATTGAAGGACCAGGCGACTTCATCTTTTCATCCATGATTTTCATCGAGGTCCGCAGTGCTCGTGTGAATTGATCTTCACCTCTGCCGTCCGCAGTACTCCGAGGCTGCTGCCCAGTTGTTCCAGTTCCGGCCGCGCCACTTCTCATTGACATCCTTGCACGTGACATTCTTGCACCCTCTTTTGCTGCAGTTGTTGTATTTTCATCCGTTGCTAGTTTTTGTTTTTCCTGTTCTTCGAGACCTTTGAGCCCACCTCGTGTGAGATTTTCGACCTCTGCCTCGGTGAGTTCTATTGTCCCCAATTCTCCTTGTTTCAACACGACACGACTTTGACGTTTATTTGCCCCAGCCATAGTACCATCATGATCATGGGTTACAACTGCTAAACCATACTGCGCGCCATCTGAATCGTCAGTATGTTGCGCCGACGAACGACCGGTAAGTATGTGTTGTCCACCTTCGTCACTAGATCCAGTCCTCCCTGTATTAAGCTGTTGCTGAAATTCACTAGCTCGAAAATCAATCATATTATCAGTCGATCCTACAGGCACCCCTCCTGCTTGTGCGACAGCGTCAGCAACGTCAACATTGAGACAATTTGCATCTTCCACTTTCGACATACGGTAGATATGATTTGTCAAATTTTTCAAATTGTCAAATACTACCATGGATCGATTCGGATCGAATGTCATCGCACGTTCCGTATTGAATTTACCAATCTCTCGTTTTCTGCTGTTACTGGGCGACACAGGTTCTGATTTCATTTTTTCGAGTCTTTTCGAATCAGTACTGTCGATAGGTACGTGAAAACTAGTAGTATCAGCTATTTGCTCTTTGAAGTTAACGGAAGTACCACTTTTCGATGGTACTTTTTGGCTCGATGGCTTGGATGTACTTTTTGTTGGAGATATTCCACCAGTTGCACCACTACCACCTCCGTTAGGGCCCTCGACGTCGACACTATTCCGACTATTATTTAAGATTTCCGTCGCACTTGGAAGACTACTTCTCATCAACACAGGGCTCGCTTCCGTCGGCATAACAATATCACCATCAGCATTTCGTGGTGATGTAGGTGGTGAATTATCAAGACTCAATCTCGACGAAACATCCGATTCGTGTAGTGATGAATCTATGTCACTATCCAACAAATCACTGTCGGCATCTCTGTCTAACAAATCACCTGTTGAATCATCCTTAAACATATCGGCGATGATCGGTTCCCCCACAGATAACATCGACATTCTAGAAACTCTATTACTCCTGCTGCCAGTTGCAGTTCCTGCAGAAGAACTAACTCCAATACCATTGAGATTCATACTCAGTCGACTTGATCGTGCTTGGACAGTATTACTGTGTTGCAAATTTTGTGTTGCAACATGTTGTTGTTGCATACTAATAATATGAGAGCTGATATCGATGATGTGATTATACTTTTCAAACGTATAAGAGCTATTTTTAAAAATATTATTGAAACCGAGTGATGGACCTTGATCCATCGGTGAAATCCCAGTTGAGAATTCTAGTCTCTCGATTGTCCAAGAAATAGTCGGAGAATTTGTACTGGCTTGATAATGGGTAATCCGTGATGATGATCCCTTAGGCTTCGCCGCGGCCGTCTTTGCGCTTTGAGCTGCAACAATACCACTTGGTGTAATTCGAAACACTGAAAATTCATGTGCATTTTTACTAAAATCTTCCTCCTCTGTTTTAGAATTGTTTACTGTATACCTCTTTTGACTCGCCAATTTCACAACATAATTCTTCATCAAGGCACAATTTACCAATTCTTGTTTCAATGTATCTAGGTTTTTACTCCGTAACAAACGTTTTTTCTTTCCTTTCCGAATATGTCGGATTGTCTCTTGTTTGCCACTGCCAATATTTTGGCCACTGCTGCCGCGATTGCTACCATTGGCCCGATTACTCGTTATTGAAGCTCTGGTTGGGGAGCTGTTTCCTTTTTGACTTGCCGGATCTTCTTCTTCCAACATCTTTTCAACTTCGTCGTCAACTTGTCTTTCAAATGCATTTACCATGTCGCTGAAATCACCTACTAATAGGAGAAAACTACACGACTCCTTGCTGCCAAGAAACTCGTTACCACTGCCAGCATTTTCTTTACTAGCTTTGGCATTTAAAATATTTTCTTTACTAAGTGCTTTCAAGCTCGCCCTCTCCGCTCGTGACATTGGTAATTGCATCTTTCCAACGAAAGTATGACGACCATAATGCGGAAGTTTCGTTAGTTTTTTAGTAAATTGCTGTTGCTGCTGTGCTACTACTGCTCCTCCCATACCATTCGACTCCCCCTGCCCAGCGTCCAGCATTGCAAAAACATGACTTTCTAAGCCTTTTCCAATAAAATCCGCATTTTCAACAAACAAATAACTCATGCCCAACGCTTTGATATTGTTCCACCATTTTTCGTCGGGCGCATATACGTACCTACCAAATACTTCTTGAGGCAAACCTTCCAATGCATCGAAATTGGTGGTGGAAAATGCAGATTGAATCACGAATCCTGTATCGTCTGGCGAATTTCCTATATTATTACTGGAATCACTTGGAAAATTTTTGATTTTCCAAGTGATGTTTCCACCAGGATTTTGTGTGAATTCTTTCAATAGTTGTTGGAAACTTTTCCCAGGCTGGGGGGGTCGGTTTTCAGCTGGGGGCGTTGTTGATAATGTGGAAGAATTCACTGCAGATGCTGGTGGACTTTTTGCAGACTTTTCCACGACAGTGGAATTCCTCGTCGTGCCACTTTTACTGACAGCTGCAGATTTGGTACTAACCCCACCAGTGGCTGTAGCTTTTCCAGTGAAAGTATTACCACTTTTACTCTTAGCTGCTACCTTGGGAATTTTCGGTGACGCAATTGGTAAATTTGCAGTGACACTATTCCTATCAGGAGTAGCAACAGCACCTGAATTGCTCATCCTGCGGGCTGGACTCGAACTATTACTTTTTGCAGTAATACTATTCCGCTGCTTCTGCTGTAGATTCTCTAAATTCGCATTGATACGCATGCTCGTTGAACTACTAGCTTTCTGATTTGCACTACTATTCACTGCTATCCCACCAGTTTGATTGATTTGTAACTTCGAAACATGTGACAAGATATCTTGATTTAAATGCGTAAAGCCATTAGTAAAGTTCAAATCAATGCTCGCAGTATTCCCGGTTACTGAATTCCGGTAATATTGTTGCCGTTGATCAGCGTTGTTGTCAGGAGATTGCGAACTATTACCACTATTAATGGCTCGGTTATTACCACCACCAGGTCTGTTATTCGGTTTTTTACTCCGATGTCCAGGACCGATGTTGATATATTCGGCGTTACTGCCTCGATTATAATTATCCATGATGAATCTGATGAGAGAAATTTACAATGTCAAAATCTAAAATAAGAACTCAATTTTGCTATCTCAACAAAAATAAACACACGACAAAATCACACACAATAGAATAATTGAACAAACATAGAATCAAAATAGACAATGTGTCTCATGATGAAAATGTCATATAACATTTCGAAAATACTAAATACTGTTTTGAAAATAAATCCCCATGATATTGAAACGTACTAAATGACGAAACTAACCCCATAATCGCAAAATAATTACTGTGCCATTTTCTTAAACACTTGGGCAATGTGCCCAATATGTGTCTAGTTTCTTTTTTGAAGAAAAATTTCAAATATTACCGTCGGTCGTCGAAAAAATGATCAAAAAACGAACAACATCCATGATGGATAGATAAAAGGATATAAAAGGACAGTTTTCTTGGTTTTCAGAATATAGTAACATCAACAATCATAATGGAATGATTGTTTGTCTAACAAACCACACACACAAACTCACGAATTGTCATGCACACTCTGTTTTTGCTGCGCTTCAACCAGCTGCTACTCACATGCGGGCCGGCTGAGTCTTTGACGAGTGAGCATAACATCTGCTAAATCTTTTTATAACAACTGAGTAATTTTTGTGTGTACATTGAAGCTGCATTCTTGATATATTCAGACATTTTTCCCTGACTTAAACTATTACGACATTTAAACTACCAGTTGATTTACATTGGCAACAATAATATATCGACCGTGACTGACTGCATTGAACTATTTCCCATATACTATTTACAAATACCTGTCGTTTTTCCTGTACTAAGCCCCCAACGCGATGTTGCTTTATCATCATGATTATTGGAAGTATGAGCAGTTGACAGTAAATCTTCGCTGTCGTTGCATCAAATCCCACTATTCGTCTTTATTCACAATGGAAACCGATGTAACCCTGACTGTTTTAATATACTTATCCACATAATTATATACTGCAAATTTCAACCGACACTGCCTTTACAAATCATCTCTCCCAACTTCAGTTGAATTTTTCGCTTCTATCGGTGGAGGTACTAAGACATCGATTTGTTCCAAATCGAACAATGCCAAAATTTCACAATTATCCAAACTACTATGCGTTCTTCCTAATTTCTCCACCGGCACCTCCGCTCGATCACGACTTCGATCCACAAGGTAAATCGCGCCAACTAAATCAATATTGTAATCATCTTTGAGGAGTATTGCTGCATCACGTAAGGAGCCGCCTGTACCTGTGGTTGGTAGGGATTTGATCGTTTTTGAATTTAGTGACATGTCAATTGTGATGATTCAAAATTTCTTTTTGTCAGAACAATAATGACGAAATATCCATTCAATCAATGCATCGACTACAAACGGTATCAAACAACAAATCCAAACCACCACAAATCCACGAACTGAATCAAAAGTTTTGATTAAAAAAAATACTCTGTGCATCATCTAACAAAACTGCTTTCATTGGTTTTACTCTATTTTCTTCCTTATCTCTCAAGATAATCCTATTTGGTCCTTCTAATTGTTGTTTCGTCCCCGTTGTTTTTCGATCTTTTCGACAATATACAAAATCACACCATTCCAACATTCCCGGATGAGTTAATTGACATAACGCTGTACATTGTCCAACCATTACACCTCCTGCCATTTCTAGTCCGACGACAAGTAATGGTTCATTCGGATCACTCGGTTTGAATTTATGCTTGATTAAATCTAAGACCATCCTAGTGCATTGTGTTGCAACGCTTCGATCCATGAGATTTGTTGCGGCGTTTAGATAGTATTTGAGAATGAGACCGGAAGTTGCCTTCCATGGTCCCATTTTTACATTGTTTGCACATGCATTCAAAACTTGATCGTAATCTTCTTTGACCGTGAGGCAATCACGCATTTCCTGTTCTGGCATGCCGCAAGATGCCCGGGCTTTTGCAACTTTGTCTTCGTCGGCAGTAGACATTTTTGTACGTGAATAGATCGCGTGTTCTATTTAAATTTGACTATGAATTTGTTCTTTAATGAGGACTTGAAAATCAACCTTTTTAACAATCACCAAATTTAACTTGGATCAAACTTTAAACACTGAATACTTGGGTTTTGCAAAAAAAGGATAAAAAATCTGCTTAATTGTGTCTTTTTCAGAGAGAAAATTTGAAAACAAGATTCAGGAACTTGATCAGAAAATTTCATTGCACACTGCACACAACTCTCAACAAACATGAACATGAACCCATACTCCTGGAACATTTACAACATCAACAACGCAGCCGGACTGCTGCAAAATGTGTCAATTCAAGGGGTGTCAATTCAACGAGCGTCATGAGAAACAAATATTCATCATTACAGTCATGCCATAGTCTTTCTAGACGCAATCACTTCATTTCTTCGGCTCCCCTGGTGCTGGCAACAATTTTTTCATTCCAGGACTCGGCTGTTGTATACCCGATTTGACATGCTCCTCATAATAAGCCTTATAATCAACCACTTCTCGATTCAGATGCCCTCGTCCTTCGAGCGCTGGTACATCGTCGTCCCTCGTCAAAACCCCTCGCCAACGAAAACAACCTGAATTTAGATGCTGAACCATATCTGGAAATTTTTCTTTTAAAATCGCTGCGGGTACAACTGTGTCACTGTCGCTACTGGGGATCGTTGTGTTGCTGTCTGCCGCTGTTAGATTCTTATCAATAGTATCACTGTCAACCAACTCATTTACCGCAATTTCAAATGGAACATCAAAAACTTGCATGACAGTGCCATCGTCCCAGTGTGGTACTCTGCCTAGGGTCGATGACCCTGCATAGCAACAATCTTGCATTGTTCCGCTATGATCTGTGCGATTCTCTTTTGTCCACCATTTTTCCAGCTGCCCTGTATTCTTTGTGTCATTGCCGGCGACAAGATAAATTCTTTTATTCATCCAGCAGAGTTGATGATCTCCCGGTTTCTTCCGATATCCTATTCCGCCGCCAATGTGACTTTTCCCGGAGTAGAATTCCCTCTTCCTATCTAGCTCACTTTTGTTGGTAAATTCAACGTGTACTGGATTCACAATAATGTCCGAACAATACACCGTCTCGTTCCATACGCGCTCCTGTCTACCGCTGACACCCCGCAGCTTGAAACTGTTATCTTTCTGCATGTGCTTTACAGCGAGCATTTCACCGCATTGGAGCTGCTGCAATTTTAGAAAAGCAGTTTTATGGCCGCAATTCTCCGTATTGTTCACGCGAACCGGAACTACACATCGCCTTGATGGCAACTCGTCTACCAACGAATCCAGACGGGTTTTTTCTTCACTGTGTCCTGTTCTGCCTTTTGGGATATCGATAGATTTGTCTCTTATCGGAGGTAGATCCTCCTTCTTTTTGATCTTTTCACTCTCAATAAGTTCTTTCCTTGTCATGTGAGATTCTCTTCCTCGACTGAAATATTGTTGTCCTACGTATCGCTTCACGAGTGTTTTGGTGGAGTCATTTTTCAAGAAAAAATGCCACTGTCGATGAGTCTGATCCTTGTACTCGTCTACACTGTGGACACATTCAAAAACGATGAACAGACCTGCATAAGTACTTTCATTGTGATTAAAGACCGCAGCAGTTGCTTTTTCTATCATACACTGTCTAATCATTTCGAAGAGTTTAATCATTTCGAAATCACGCGTATCCATGTTTCCCGAAAAGAGCAGCACGTTGCATTTAGCCTCCCAAGCTCGCACAACATGATCCCCAAACACCTCCAATGTGGGCGGATTGTGAGATGTGGACTTGAATGAAACCAACGCAGTTCGGACGTTGATGGCCGCCATAGGTGCAGGTGCTGGTGAGCCCGGACTGAGACTTTTCGCAGGAGACTTTGCAGTTGCGGGTGCTTTTCCCAACGGTGACGCAGCTTCAGAACTTTCGCCCATCACAGTTGGTTGCAATGTACTTGGTTGCATCATTTCCGCTGTGTAATCGCCATGCACATAGCCCAATTGTTCCAACAACTCTTTCACTTCCGCCTTACTTACGCTTCCACCTTGACAATTTCCATCAAAAATACAGTTCGGACAACCATTTACACAACCGCAATCATAGATATGCTTTGCCGATCTCATTATCAACTTTGACAAATTTTCTTGCAATGTTCTGCTATAAGGCCAGATCAACAACTTTGAAACGTGATCCTGTCCTTCCTTCCTATAATGCTGCGTAAACAACACATCCGATATTCCGAAAACCGGCGCCAGTAACAGAATCGCGTGTTCTAATGCATGGACACCATTTTTCAAATTTTCACCAAGCTCACCCAACTCAATCCAACACGCTGTATGATACTTTTTCAAAGGCGCAAGCTTTGAATCGATTGTATCCTCAACCCCACCATCTGTTTTGCGCATTTTATGATACCCGAGGATATGCATGAGGGTTGTGATTTGACCGTGATAGAGTCTGTGTTTCTTCTTAAAGATCTTGACAACGTCGAAAACTGCATTTGTTTCATCTAAACCCTCAGCTCCGCCACCGGTTTTCTTCGCGGTCCGATTCTTATCCGCATTGCCAGCGATAATGATATCAGTTCGGTCTCGAGCTTTCGTGTAGTAGTTGAGTGCTTCGAATTGTCTTTTCACTATCACAACTTTGTTAGAAACATCGAGATCCTCGACAATGTACGTATTTTTCTGAACTTTGTAAACAGCCCCCGGATATAGCTTCAAATACGCCAAAGATTCTTCTAAAGAGTCGATTTTGGAGTTGAGATTTGTTTTCTCGTATACGTCGTAATGGACTTCGATTTCTCGAATCGATAGTGCTGCATGGCAGTTTTTTGTTTTTGGTGGATGACAATATTGAATTTTCTTTGTTTTGATATTTTCGTGGAAGTTGTATTTGTATTTGGGATCTCTGTAAATTTCTGCAACTTGCTTGATGATAGAGGCGTTCATTTCTTTCGCGAGTTTTGTGTAGTTTGTTTGCAAGGTTTCTGAATCGTTGTTTTCATGATCAAAATAATTCTCTTCAGAGCTACTACTACTCGATGGTTGCTCAACATCCATGTCAGCAGAGGTTGTTCCTTCCTCAACATTCTTGACTTCTTGCATCAAAAACACTTTTTCCAACTCACTGTATGTATCTTCGTACTCACTTGCTGCGCAAAATAAATGCGGTTGTAAAACTTCTGTTGGCAGTGACGAGCTGCAGACCACATCTTGCCTTTCAAAAAATTCTTCAGGGTTATTCATGTAGTAATTATCGGTCCCGTTCATCGGGATTCCAATCACGACTGACATCGAATCTGTATGGAAACCGCGACCAGATCGTCCCATCTGCTGCCACAAACTTGCCACAACTCGCGGCAAACCCAAATGAAGCGTGCATTGTAAATCGCCCACGTCGATACCAAGTTCTAATGCGTTTGTAGCAACTAAGCCGATCGTGTCGCCATTGAAGAAACGTTGTTCGATTTTTCGCCTCTCCTCGATCGTGTATCCAGCACGATACGAACCGATACGATCTGCTAATGAAGCTGCTGTTTTGGGACTCAGCGCCATACTACTTGACGAGTCCAATTCGTTTTTCACTGCAACAGGAGGCTCCATGAGCATATCGACATCACTATCGTCATTATCGGAAGCGCTACTGCTATTGTTGTCTTTTTTGCCCTTCTTTTTTTTCTTTTTTTCCTTCTTATCATTATTTTTCTTGGCCTTTTTCTCTTTTTTGGCAGCTTTTTTCCACATATTCTTCTCGCCTTCTTTAATGAGTTCCAACACTCGATCTAGAATCAATTCCACCAATGCTCGACTTTGTACAAACAGCACGGTTTTGACATTCCTTTTCACTGCCTCAACGAAAACATAAGCGATGTCATCAAACAAACCCTGTGCATCGATTCGTAGATGACGACTGTTGTCGAGAAGTTCGTCCATTGGGTTCAGTCTGCCATTTTCTCCTATTGCGGCATTATCAAGATCATCACCAGCGAGGAGACTGCCGACGTCTGTACTTTTACTAGTTGACGAAGATGACGAACTGCTACTGGCAGTTGCCGTTGCAGCGCCCTTATTCGGCCCACAATAAAATGACAATGGTTTTGCATCTGGTATTGGCTTTTTCTCCTCCTCTTTAGCTTTCTTGTCCTTCTTCTCTTTTTTGTCCTTGTTTTTGCCCACTGCTTTCGCATGCTTTGCGTCTTTTGCTTTCTGAGCAGCCTTCTTGTCAAAAGTTTCGTAATCGTTCATTCTCACTTTCGGTTGCCAGAGAACGACATGTTTGGATCCACGACCAGCACCAGAATCATCAATGACTTTCACATCCGTATCGACGAGCTCGTGAAAGAATTCGACTGGTTTCAACATCGTTGCCGAGCATGCGATAAATTGGCAGTAGTAACTGGAAGATGAATGGCTTGCTGGTAAAGGTTGTGCTGGTGTGCTGGGTGCAGTACTAGTAGTGGGAGGCAGTGCACCACCATTAACTGTACTGATATCCGTGCCATCCAGTGGTTCCTCTTTGACTTTTTTGCCAGCAGTCTTTTTCGCTGCAGCTTTCTTTTTTGCTGCTGTAGCTTTTCCTGTGGCCTTTGTGGTGGTTGTAGCGCCACCAGCTGTACCAAGAATTTTGTCTTCATGTAACTTTCGCAAGGCACGTCGCAGTCTTCGTAAGACACAGGAGACGTGCGCACCGAATCGCCCGGTGTATACGTGTGCCTCATCCAATATGATAAATTTCAAATCTAACAACAGCTCCTTGATGTCATTGTTCTTCCGATGCTCTTTCAAAATAGTCGCATGTAACGTGTCGGGATTGGTCAAAAACAGATCACACGTCTCCAACAATCTCTTCCGCTCATGAAATGGTGTGTCACCGTCGAATGTGCACACTTTGAAAAACCCCAAGGCTTCAAATTTCTTCAACTTTCCACATTGATCCTGCGCAAGTGCTTTTGTGGGGAAGAGTAGAAATGCCTTTGGTCGTTTCGGCGTCGATGCAGCCACTACTGCTGGATTGGCAGAATTACTTGACGCCCCGCTACTTTGATTCTCCGCATTAAACTTCGCCACTTCTTCAAACGAACTCAACAATGGCAATGTATATGCCAATGACTTACCACTTGCGAAACTCGTCGTCAAAAACACATTCTTCTTCTCCAAATAACTCTCCTTCCACGTCTCAACCTGATGAGTATACAGTCTTTCAATACCCAACGATAGCAACGCTTCTTTCATACGAGGAGTAAATTCTTTTGGGAATGGTGCAAATTTGGGTTTAATACGTTCCAAATGTCTTTCGTAGTGAACACTGGTCAATTCTGAATTTTTCAGAGCGGCTTTAAACTCGAATAGGTTTTTACTTTTTGGATTCAGTGGTGACTTAGGTGATTTACCACCTTGGAGCTCTAGATTTGTTGGCAGATTCAAAAAGTCTAAACACGGATCACCCGAGTCATTGCTGTCTCCTGCGTCAAACGCGGCGTCCTGCATTAAGACATCATCATCATCTTGCATGCTGTTGCTCATAGGCTCGTCTTTAACTTCTTGCTTCAATTTCAGTTGAAGTTTCGATGTCGAGTCTTTTGACGAACTACTATTGCCATTTGAAGAAATATTGCCATTTGTCGAAGAGCCTGCACCTGTACTGCTGCTGGAAGAAGCTGGTGATGACTTCGCATTAGTCGCATTACCAGTGTGATTTGCTAAAAACTCTGTGTTACTAGTAGAGTGCAAATTGTTCTCTTCCTTCTTGATTCTTTTCGTCGCTGGCGCCGCCAATGTTGTGTCCACCTCCTCGTCAGATGACGAATCGTCCAAACTTATCACATCCGTCATCTTTCGAAATATTGATTAAGGGTCAATTGAGATAACAAGAAACAGAAACTAAACTAAGACACAGAATAAGGATATCGATCCTCAATAGACACATTCCTCGAAACACAAATCATCGCAACCCACAATGACGAATTCACATTTAAACCTGAATTATCTTCCCTGCTGATTGATTCCGCAAGAAATTGAATCGATTGATCATCATAGAGGGGAGGAAGAGACTTTGAAATTTGAAAATAGATGGACAATAAGGATATGGATAGATTAACTACTCGAGGATGATACATTAAACAATAGAACCCTTTGAATCGAGGATTTTCGTATTGAAATGAACGTGATGAATGAGTCACTGGTTTCTCTCCAGATAGACCGAAACTTCGAACGACTCAACACACAATACCGAACAATCTTTGTAATCGATCCTGAATTATCGACAGATGACCTGATGTCACTTGACTCTGACATGATCACATGATGAGAAAAATCGGACCATGATTTTCGACGCAGATTCAGAAAAGAAACATGATTTTAACAATCCATGCGGATGTTAGTTTAGCAATATGTTGAAAGAACTCCATGCAAAACTTTCATACAACAGAAACAGAAACATAGTTCGAGCAGAAACCAAAGACACTTATGAAGACTCTACAACTCCCCTGATCCACCAGGAATATCACCATCTCCAACACCTCCCATACTACCATCTCCAACCACATCCACATCGATGAAATTTTCACTTGCCAACAATAAGAATGCCACAGCTGTCCATCCTGTAAACGGAACAGCTCCCGTCCCTGCTCCGGTCTTCGGATCGTAATTCTCAAAAAAATTTCCCTTACTGTCGAAAACTTTCATCACGTTGTTCAGAAATCCAACCGCCAACTTCTTCCCCAGAGATTCGACTTCTTGCTTCAATGACTTGGTGTCAGCTGACTCAGAGGCTTTTTGACCACTCGAACCCACTTTCATCATCTGTCCAATCGTTAAGTAATTCAAGTTCGCCCAAATTTTCCCACGCCAATAATTTTCTCCCTTCCCAAACAATGAATCTTTCGAGCTCAACGATCTAATTCCGAATTTCGACACCAGCTCTGATTTGAATTTCGCAAGCCACGTTTTTGTGAGTTTGTTGTTTTCGTTATACTCGTTTAGCGGGATCAACGGCGCGGATTGAAAAGACAATGCGCTATCGCTAGATACACCACCGATCAATTTCAACAAACCAAACATCCATGGAAAACAACTCACATAACCAAAATGTGGCGAATAGACTGTTTTCACATTTTGTGTATACACTGGCATTTCGTCAAAGTCTTCAGTGAACCTCACACAGCCCTGGCAATTACAATGATCCGGTGAGTCACCACACCAACCGCCCGAAGAGCAACAGGAACCGGTCGGACACTGTCGTTTTGGATTCTGCCCGGTGGGATCACATTGGCCACTACCATCCCACGGAGGCTCGACTAGCATTTCTTTCTCTTTGCTGCCAGTTCCAAACGGCTGATCACTGATGAAATCTGCGAAAAGTCCCGCATCTTCATCGTAGTAATTCTTTTTCAACGAAAGTAGCAAATTTTCTTTGATTGTTTTGTAATCTAATGCTGTACAAAACTCCATTCCAGCAGAACTCCCACTATCGTTTTTCACAATATTACAAAGTTTCACCATTGTATCTGCAAAGAACGTCATCCAAACATGTAAATCTAAGTGACATTCGTCATCTTCGTTCACGAACAATCCTCTTGGATAATCGTCCAAGCCGCTGCTCATGGTATGTTGGTAATCCCGATCGATCCAATGATAACAAGTGTCTTCGTCAATTCGCAACGTCATTCGATCCACAACTTGATTCCGAATTACCGGACCATGCCATAGAATATCCAACATATCGCTTAGACTCGATGGCATCTGCAAATGTTTTGGTAATCTTGGACTTACATGTGTAACATGCAGGAATTCGAACCATTTTGCCAAATGTGGAACAACCTTTTGAAGATATTTACTCTGCTGCTGCTTGGTCAATCCTTTTCCTTTTGTCAAAGCTATAGCATCTATCTGCAGCAACAACTCCCTAACCCCGAACAAAAGTGTTGGTGGATTTGCGACATTTGGAATTTGACCTAAAAATTGCGACGGCACCTTCGATTCTGCTTCTGCACCAAGAGGAATCTCTCGAGGAATCCATCCGGTTAATGGATCTTGGAGACCGAGCCAAGTTAACGATGTTTCCATAAATAATTCTGGATCCCATTTTGCAAAAACAACACCATGGAACCCATCATCCCAAAGGAAACCACGTGGAAAAAACGATCGTGATGGTGTACCAGAAAGAAGTTGGAATTCTTCGGAAGATCTTTTTTTGATTTCCTCTGTTTTTTGTGTAATTGTTTAATAAATTCTCATATTCTAATACATTTTTTTTACATCTAATTCACGAGGTTCAACCAAAAATTCCAGGACCAGAACTATGTTCTCAAATCACTGGCTCAAAAGACACATTGGGATTTCACGAAAGACTATCAACAAAGCCAAATTTCAACAAAATAGATCAAAACAATACTTCCATCTTTTTCCCTGGTCAACTTGTATTGCAATTTTCCACTAAAGAAGCCAATTCCACCAAGAAGCGAACTCAATGCAACCTTTGCAACCTCCTTCAATTTTGCTTCATTCAACTTAGATTTATTTCCGTCATGATTCAAAATTCCACCCTTTTCCAATATAGGAAAAATTTCTTCAAACTTTTTTACAAATGTATCCTCATCTTTTTTGTATCTTTTTTCGTCCCCAATCAATTGTTGATCTACTTTCTCAAATGAATCGAATACTTCAACACCACTGCCACCAGCATCATTCATGTTCTCTTGATTCATCAATCCGCCGCTCAATTTGAACTCAAAAGTGTCTCCGACTTTCTCTTCTGCTCCACTCAACAGAAACTTCGTTTGGTAAACAAAGTATTCCACACTAGTAGAATCCCAGAAATTTGATAGTGCAGTTGTTGCTGTTTCAGAATTTTTCTTTTTCTTTGATTTTTTCGAGTCACTGTCTTTAGTATTGGATTTACACTCTCTCAATCCAATTTGCTTCTGCAAATCCCAGCTATCCGGTTTGAACGCCAAACCGCAACTGGATACTTCTGTCTCTGCAGTTTCACTCTCTACTGCCGTCCAGAAATCGATTTTCTTAGGCATTTTTTCACCACTCGAATTCTGCATTTTTTTACCCGTCACGCTGAACATTTTTCGGTGTTTTTTCGACACCGCCACAGCTGCACCCGAGTCATTGGAACTACTTTCCGTCGTCGTCGCTTCGTTGTTTACATCCTGTGTATATGCATACCCTGAGTTTTGGTCGGTATTGCCAAAATACAAATACACATCCAGTTTTTTCAACTTGCCATTATTTGTCTTGCCACTGATATCGTACGTAAAAGCGCCTTTCGCAGACCCCGATGACCTAAATTTCACGATAAACTCAACACCCAACACATTGTCTTTGATTTGTTGCTTTCCGTAGTTTCCACCATCATGCTCGAGCCATTTGAATTCTATTTCGGGATCGTTTTCGCAGAAATGACGGAATACTTTCTTTCCTTTCAAAAAACCAGACCACCCAATACCAAAAATAACTGGGCTTTTCATTGTGGTATGTTTTGCTATTTCTGGATGAGAAATCTGACTTTTTGCTTGGATTTCTTTCACTTTTTTGTTAATCAATTTCTTGAATGCATTACCTTCAGCATCACCCTCCTCAGTCTTCATATTCGAGTAATAATCGTGACGCAACACTTTCGAATAACTATCTATATACTCAAATGTGTCACCACTCCACTCTCTTGGGCTCGTCAAACCAAAATAGACACCAGGTCGATGTGAATTCCAAGATTTGTGGTATTTGTTGATGTATTCTTGTGAGAATAGATTTTGAGTTTTTATCTCCAGACTCGCAGACGACCCAACAGCAGAGTCATTGCCATCTTCTGCAGCAGAACTCACGGCTTTTATCAAATCTGGCAAAACTCGGACAGGTTTCGCTTTCTGTATGCCTTGCTGTGTCATCTTTGCTTTCTGATTGAGTGTCAGAAATAGAAGTCCGAATGAAACAATCACAAATGCTACCCGTTGGAAGACTGCTTGATTTTGTGTGAGAATTTGCATCATCACATTCTTAACACCGATGAGGATCTCCATTTTGGATTTGGTTGGTGGACTTGTGTCGCTATGAACTTATTTGGCGCGTGAAATTTATTCCAAATAAACTTGGAGCTCTACTGTTTGGTTTGGGAAAAAGACTGTCTAAGATTGCAGATTGTTTGGTTCAGAAATTTTACATAAATTGCGACATGGAAATTTTGGAACCCAAAAAAACGTCTCAGAACAGCACATGCATCCGTTTTTGACAAAACACTCGCGACGACATGCAACATCACCTAAAACGTTCTGGCTCCATCGCGAGAATGAATCACCACCACAAAATGTCATTGGCTAAATCGAAACAGTTTCGAAACCCCAATAGGAATATCGATATAATAATAGGAGTCTGTAATAGGAGTCTGTAATAGGACCCCCTAGTAAGGACATATTGTGATGCAGCAAAACACGATATCGGAAATAATCACACAACCTGACCTGTTAATTTCCAAATGCATACTAAGTCATTGAGATATGCAAGATTTCTAGTTTGTTTCATCAGACGCCATATTTCGGGCTCCATTTTAACTAAATGATTTTTCAACTGCTCAGATTCAATTAGTGGTCGGGTATTAACAGGGGTACTATTATTAGCAGCAGCAGAACGGGCGCCAGAGCACCGAGTCGCGGATCCCGCAGGCCGCTTCGAATCCCCAATACTACGCCCATAATCGTCTCCGTCAATTGCCTCCGCAATGTTTCGCACAATCATTTCAGAGGACACTAGCAAAAACAATGGTGAATAGAGTGGCATCGCATAGAATGTTTTCTCATCCTGATTTTGTTGCTCCGATTCTATCTTGTCAATTCTCTGTCCCAATTTGCTTCTGATTTGTAGCGCATTCACACAGCCTAATTCCTGTTTCAGAAATGAGCTCAATTTCGATACCACATTGGTTTCTTCCCCCAAACCCGACTGCAGATAGGAATCGCTCATAAATTTCTCCGAATAACGCTCAGCATCACCATATGCATGCACTATGTTCAATTTTCTCAACTTTTCACAACCACTATCAAATGCACTGATTGTGTGTGGCGAAACTGTCACGACGTCTTCGAGAAAATTTCGGAAATGATCCTCTGCTAAGTAGATAACAACTCCCTTGTCTTCTTCATCGTCATTTAAATTGTCAGACTCAACGACCGTTGACCTGTAGTGCCTATTACATAAAAAGACGTAGTGTAGAAACTCATCAAATTTATTCTTTTTACTGGGAAGGTCAGCAGTGTTCAAGTTTTCCCCAAAGTTCCAAATACTATCAGACACAGGAACTGATAGCGACGATGACCTTTTACTACTACTCAACAGAAGTCTGATCAACATTATCAGTATTGAACAAACTGCAACAGAGCCATCAGCATTGATGTTACGAGTGGCGTATGTTGATTTCAATTTCAGTTTTGTCAAATTCATCGCTTGTTGCGTTGCGCCATGCGCTCCCGTCTCTATACTCACTGCTTCATTGGAATTAATACTACCATCAAAGATCCTCTCAATTCCCTTTTTTATCTGTTGAAATTTCCAATTTTTTTCCAACTTTTCAATCTCATGCTTCTCTTTGAACCAGCGATCTCCATATTCCTCCACGAATGGTTCTAGTGTGGGGATATCTGTGAAAATTGATCCATTTTTCGACTCAGTCATTATTCCATCGTCATTTTCTTCTGCTGCTGCTGCTGCTGTTGGATTATCATCTAGACTCAAACCTTCCAATGCTTCAACCCCTTGTTCTTCTGAATCTTTCACGGTTGTTGTTGAAAAATATTTATCCAATCGTGAACAGTAAAACATTATATCTGTATCATCTGTTAGAATATCGTTTAGAAATTTTATTCTCTTTTCTAGTAAACTGGTAGTGGTTCTGCTAGATGCATCAGGAGCGTCAACAGTTTCGACAGTTTCACTATTGACAAAATAGATGATCTTATTTGCATTCTTAATTATCTTGATTGATTGAAGTAATGATTCTTCGATCAATGGATTCTTTGACATGTCAACTGAATTTTGCTGCTGGGTCTTGTTTTTGGGGTCGTATTCACTTTTGTTATAAAGCTCCATCATTCTATCTAAATGATCACCACCCATTTCATGAAGACTGATCACAACAAAACGTGTTTCATCTTTCAATTTTGGTATGAAATTTCTACCTGTAGTATCATTTAAATCTTCAGAATCGTTGACATTACCAGTACCAAACAATCCAAACTCTTCACAGAAAAATGAAAAACTTTCTGCCGTAACTGTTAACAACGCCTTCCCTAAATCGGTATCGATATAAGGAGTTTCATCGATGATTTTACCCTTAATATAAGCATCTATGTCATTAGCATCTGTATCGTGACCATCTTCAAGGAATGCATGGCTTTTTCCAACTTCATGACAAAAAACCATGCATGGTTTTTTTGTTTCATCCACATCATCATCTCCACCAAGCTGCGAAACTAAACTGTCTTGCTCAAGCTTGCGAAAGACTTTCGTATGAGATTCACTAGTTATTTCAACATCCGTCTTTTGCTCTACCAGTTTTTTTCGCTTTCGTGATTCTTCACTGTCAAATGCAGTTGACATCGTTGTATTAACATCATTACTCCCTGTACTCCCTGTACTCCCACCGGACCGGCCCCCACCCCATACACCACTACTCCCACCACCATCCCAATAACAAACATTACTAAAATTCGCAGTTACTGTCGGTAAAAACGATTGCAACTGTGTGAAATTCTTTGCATTATAATTGCTGAATGTGTGGAGAAAGGTTGACTTTCCAGCATTTTGATCTCCTAATATGAGGAAATGGAATACCTCTGTCTCTGTATACTCTTCTGTATCTTCTTCTGGAACGTTTTCGTCGAAAAATTCGTGATGTCGGTATGTAAATTTTTGTTCAAAATGATCATATGCAGAACGAACTGGATACATCTTTTTTTTTGTTTTTAAATTTTCAGGGCTGGGTAGAGTTTGATAAATTTTGTCAGAAACAGAACAGAAGAACTTACTAATATTATTACAAATCAATGCTTAGGGCTGCATATACCAATAGGATAACAGAAACTTAAACTATACCAAATGAAATCTATACACAGGTCTCCGCTGCTTTATGATTTATTGTATCATAATTAGACATTGATTGAATCAACACCACCAACATAGCTAAAAATGCACGAACAGGATTCGAATACACACATGGACACCCAAATTTCAATTCTCAAACCCTAGGATGATCAATAAAAAGGCTTCAATGAATTTTCATCAATTTCGAGAGAAGAGACAAACAGGATCATCAGGATGCTACGAATGAAACTTTGATGAAGACACGCACCCATGATTCAATTGGGAAAACACAATTGGCAAAAATAATCGCCTTGTGCCCGCATGACATACCATATCGGTCACTTTTGACACGATGGAACACTGGCATGAAGAACGATTCCGTTCGCCGTGCTGCTGCACCACTGCCAATACATAACGTAAACTCTGTACGCTAGTATCATTGGCGCTGTCTGAATACTATAGACAGATTAACCGATTAAAAACATTCGTACCTTGGTTTCTCCGCGCATATTTATTATACGTTCATTTCCAACCAAACTAAACTCCCCCCCTACCAGCATAAGAAGCTTATCTGTATTCTCTTCAAAACATATTCAAATTCCAACTACGACCCGAGTCGAACTCAACTAAGAACTGAGTTGACTTTTACATACAGTATAGCTTTTTAGCTGTTCTCTAGTATCCTTATTCATTGAAATTCCATATAGACTATCCATGCAAATTTCTATCTAGTCAGATGATGATCATGATTTTTCACCTCCTCGTAAATAGAATTCTTTTTTTTGGTCAAAACAAACACATTCCAAATTCGCAAACAACTGTGCTAAAAATACAGTCCAATTTCAAGACTTAGACTGTGAAGAAACTCATACTAGTATTGGCATTCGCCCTGCTTTTTCCCACCAGCTCATCTAAAAATATTCAGTTGGCAAACAACCCGCAAAAAACATACTTTAATCAAGAATTCCAAAGTCATTCATGCACCCGCAAAAAAATTACAACGCAGAACAGGAAAGTTGGGCCCGGGAAATAATTGTCGCATAATAAAACTTTAACTTACAATTTGAAAAAATTCTAGAGAGGTCAGGTATACTTAAAGACTAAACTTAACTGTGCAGAAACAAGGAGTTAAAATTATCAAAGGTTAGGTAGTAGTGAACGATAGGTTAACTATTAATAAACATCGCTGCGCGCATATAAGCGTCCATCTTTTCTAGAATCCCAAAATTGAGATCACATAGCAAAAAATTCGCAACGGCTTTATTCTAATTTCTTCTTTTTGAACTCATCCTCCCGGTGGTCCACAACTAGCAAAAAGTTACACTCGTTCAAGAGTTCCAGCAGAAAATTTTTCAACTTAATGCATATATGCACTGTGGAAGAATAGATCCCAGCTTCTGACTCAATGGAACCACTATCATAGTCACCTTTTTTTCATCGCACGAGGTGAATCAAATGAACAAACACCTTTGGGACTTGTTGGTGAACCAAATGCACATCCTTCTCCTGTGTTTTGGTTACAATCATCTTCATTGTCTAACCACGCATCCAAATCAAATTCTTTTGCTTTCTTCTCTTCTTTCCTGTGATGTGTGATTACAATAGAGTTTTGATTTGTTATGTATTCTTTTTCTTGTTGGCAATGATATTACTATGAAACTTTACCACTACAACCATATTGACACACAATTGATTTGATTCAAAAAAACTCAACTGATATAAACACCAACTTGATTCGAATTTACAACGATCGTGACGTCACGTTTTTGAATTTAATCCCAAAAAAAATACTGCATTCTTTTCCATGCATTATTCATTAAATCATCATCTCCATCCTTCTTAATTGGTCGATGTTTTATTCCTGACAATTCTGGAACAAAGCCTAACTCATACAAGTCTTTACGAATCATGTCTTGATAAATTGTTACACCTTGCCATGGATCCCATGTCTCATCTTCATTTGACCTGTATATGAAGAAATATTTGTTATCATCGTTGACAAATCCGTTAACTCATTACATGACTTACAAAACAAGTCTGTTGATTCAAAGTAGAAATGATCAATCAAACTGAAAAAACAAAATTTCACCAAACAAAGTCATCAAAGTTATATTCCCGAAATAATACTCGTCGTCAGACTCTGCATCTGAATCCGAATCTGATGAATCATCACTGCTTGAACTATCTGAAGAATCGTCACTGCTGCTCGATTCATCGTCATTATCTACGCCATCACCATCGGAAATTACCCCACGGCTCTTTTTCTTGAATAGAGTCTTTACTGATTTCACAGATCTTGATGCACTGTTCTTCCCCATACTCGTCTTTTTCCCACCACCATGATCACCGTCTTCTAACACCTCTACACCTCGAACTACTAGACTTTTTAGCTTTTGACTTTTTTTGGAACTAGAACCTGGTGGTCTTTCCCGTCTGGAATCTCTCGAAGGCCGTCCGGCGGCAGAGCTCGAAAAGACATTTGCCGCGGAACCTTGAACTGGAAATACGCCTATGCTTCGAAGAAAATCTTCATCATGTGAAGATTGTTGTTGTCCTATTGCTGTGGAATTTGACGACAACTTCTCACCTCTCGCTTGTTTTGCGACTGCCGTTGGAGGCGAAACCGTTGCCGATACTATGGTGCATTCATCGTCCTCGTCCTCTTCTGCCAATCTAGCTTTCGAAGATTTCTTTTTCAATTTTTTCGACGATGTCTTACTACTTTTCACAGTACTCAAATCGCCGAAATTCACAGATGCAGCTACTTTTTTTGCAGTACTATCACTTTTTTGACTTTTTTTCTTATCACCAGCAGACTTCATCGATTTTGTTGCATAACCACTACCAGACAAACGTTCTGATTGTGTCACTGTGGCCGCCGCCGCCATAGCACTGTCCGCCGCCCCACCTAGGCAATTGCTACCACCAATGTTTCCAGTTAGACTCCATTTTCCACTGAGGAGAGAACATCGAGCAGAGACCCTTAGTCTTTTCGTCGCTGAATTGATAGAGGAGATAGAACATCGTGAATTTGCCAAATTTATCGAACTTGTTGTTGCGCCACCGCCTTGTGCTAGCACACCTTGACTTACTCCAACATTCACAGAGTTTCGACCCAGCGTTGCATGTGCCGTGGGTGGTGATTCCACTGTTGAGATTGCTGCAGGTGTTCCTTTTGCACAGTGAACTGCTGAACTGCTACTACCAGATTTTGTCCGTTGCAATGGGGTGTTGTTGTTTGAGCCAACCGTTGCGATTGTATCTCTACTTTTTGTACCAAAATCCTCTTCTTGCTGCAAGCCCTGCTGACCAACCCCAACCTCCGCAACGTCTTGAATGACCAACGCGCCACTGGAATACATTCTCTTAACTGGCTTGAATTTAGCACTTGTACTACTGCGTTTTGGTGGTTTTGGTGGTTTAAGACTAGCTTTCACCTGATTCAGGACAGACAGTGTATCGTCAACACACCCACGATTTCGTGGCGATGAACCTTTGCTACTTGTATTTGAACTTGGCGGTTTTGTAGTAGTATTCTTTGTCATAATTCCACGCAGGGAAACGTTTGGTTTCGGAGCTTGTTGTGATACAATTTTGGTCGACACTACTGCTGCTGCTGATGTCGCGGGTGTTGCTCCTGATATCGTAACCTCAGGATTAATTCTAGTGGTTTTTTCACTGGTATTATTGTTGAGCTGTGCTGGCTTCTGAAAAGAAGTGGCGTTGGTCTTGTTCGAGATTGAATTCGCACTTGTTATCGTCGTCGTTGGTTTTCCGCCAAACGCTGCAATACGACTCTTCATAGCATCACTCATTTTCTTCGCGTTGATAACGCTTGGAACATTTTTTGTCGCACTAGTATCGACAGCAGTCTCTGAAACTTGTGGTGCGTCCTTGCCGCCCGCATAGCTTTCTATTTCTTCAGAGGTAGTCGGGGCGGCGGCAGCGCTGCCCGTACCATTTGGATCCAAATACAAACCAGAGCTATTACTTCGATGATAAAAGTCGCAAACTCTCTTTTCTTGATTAGATTTACTACTTACAGTAGCATTCGCACCGCCGCTATTGGTCGCAAGTGCGTCGGTAGTAATCGATGCGATATTTGATCTCGTTTTACCAAAATTGGAAACAGGTTGAGAGATGTCGGCAGAAACTGTTGACTCAGCCTTTTGGACAGGTTTGAGATTTACTGCTGAGAAACTGGCAGCCGCGTGGCCTTTGTCATCTGGGACTTCATTGGGCCCTTCTTTAGCAACTTTCACTAATTTTTTCAAAAATCCGCCTCGTTGCTGCTGTTTGAACGGATTCACAGGCTGCTCTGTGTTCTTCTCTCCCAAAGTAGCGAGGCTGCTGCGTCGCGAGTTAGTAATGCTGTTTGCTTCTGCCGAGGATTTCGGACTGTTTCCGGCGTTGATGGCACCTCCTTGTAAACTTGCCACTGGCGTTGTCGCAGATGTTCTCGTCGATCGATCAGATTCTTTCACGGTTTCTAATCTGGTGGAGATGGCGGTGTCCAGCCCGTGGAGATGGTTCCTGAGCTGTGGTGGAATTGGCACTGCTGTGCTCGACAAGTTGCGCACCGGTTGAGTTGCGGTGCTAGCAGATGTAGCGTCTGGAATGCTGTCTTCCTGTTTTTCGCCGGGAATGCTTTCATCTGTCTCGTCGGCGTCGCTGTCTTTGTCGATTGCTCCGGCAGATGCAGGAGGTTCTGGCAGTGCGCCATCCTTGTTTTCAGGCTTCAAGCGGTGCGGCCTCGGTAAGCCTCGGATAAAGTTAGGACTGAAATTTTCGGATCCGATAACACCACGTTCAGGCGAAATGAATTTCTCTGGTGAGATCACTGCGCTTCCATTTGAGTTTACTCTGGATAGTTTCGACCCATATTCGCTCTTTGGGCTGTCATTGGTGTCTGCTCTGGCCTCCCGATTCGCCGCGCTGATCGTTTTCTCATCGTTCTGCTCTGCCGGCTTTTCGAACAGCTTTTTTCGATCAGTGACCGTGCCTTTCAGAGGACCAGTGCCTGTCAATGGCTCGGAATCCGACATTTTCGTTGTATCTTGACCACTGTCATTATTGGGTTCTTGGTGGTTTTCTGCAGTTGGAATATCACTCTTGAGGTCGTCTGGAGTGCTGCGAAAACTACTGGCGGGACTGCTGCCGCTTTTCTTCAAATCTGCATTTTCAGGCGGCGGATTTCTTGCAGTGGTTGCATCATCACCAGGCAGATCGTCCGCTGGAGCATTCTCATTCTCCGCTTGATCTGCAACTAGAGCATTCTCCGTTTGATCGTTTTGAACGTTTTGATCATCATCGTCTCTTGAGGTTGTCACTGTCCTTCCAAAATTCTTTCTATCAGGAAACTTTCTCATTTTTTCTCGGAAAATGTTGTTCTTATAAGTCTCGTCGCTTGTTACCACAATCCCGGTGGCAGGCGGTCTGTCGCTATTTTCGTCATTTTCTTGTTGCTCGTCTTCCGTCTCTTGTGACTTCTCGATTGAGTTTCGAGCAGATACTCGTCGTTTTTCAATATTCTCCTCACGTGAAGGCCGCTCGACCTCGTCCTCTGACAGTTTCTCCTCCTGCAGTTTCGCCTGCTGCTGCGCGTCCGAATCTTGAACTACGCCAGCACCATCTTCCACGCCGCCGACGTCGTCATCAGTGGGTGCAACACCAGTTGGTCCGAGCTCACTCTCGACTTTACCACCATCCGATTTGCTATCGCCATCAGCTGATACTGCACGCTGAATACAACTTTTGTCATGATCTTGTTGCTCCTCCCTCAGCTCATTCACCGACACACCAACAGGTTGCGTTTGTCTCTTGGCCCTGTTGGCACGCATTTGTTCAAGTCGTTCCAACAGTTCGTTCCGTCCTGAATTGACCGAGTACATCGGCTTGTTTTCGAGATTTGAGAGCTTCTTTGTCGTGCTTGCAGTAGATCTAAGACGCGTCTTACTTGGGAAAAATTCTGGTGTTCTCGGCCCAGATTTTGTTGTGTCGTCATGATTGTCCGATGTCACGTGCTTTAGTGCTATGTTTTCAAATCTTGCTTGGGAGGTTGTTTTGCCATTAGGCGTATTAGCAGCGGTATTTGGAGCGGTTGCTGATTTTCGGAATTTGTTATCATTGACTTCCGTTGCTGTTGTTCTGCTCTTTTTGAGATTCAATTTTTGCTGCAATTCACTAAGGTTATGGTTCAATTCTTGCTTTGGGCCACTCGTCTCTTCACGAGCCGGCGCATCGTCTTCCTCTTCTGGCAAATCGTTATCACTTTTACTACCTCGTTGTTCGTCGTCTATTGGCATGTCGATATCATTACTATCCTTATCTAACCCCGCGCCCTTCCTCCCAAACTTCTGCAGTACACAACTCTGGGACATATTGACGTGTAATTTAGTACTTCCAGATGTCTGTTCTGGCGTCGTGGTTAGAGGGGACATGGCGCTGCTCCTAGAATCTTTACCCGGAGACATTGGATCATCATCCACGACCGGCGCAACGTAAAATTCTTTTATTGGTCTGCCATAGTCGTGCTCGTCTGTAGCTTTGCTGTTAGTTTTTCCGTGCTTAAGGCTCGCTTTTGCCTCTCTCCATAATTCGCGACTTTTTTCTGCCCGCAATGATTCCGATTCCTCGTTGCCCAAACCATCACCCAAGCTGCTGCGACTCGTTTTCAAGTGATAAGGATTTTTCGTGCTGTTGGTAGTACTTTTCTTAGAACTGCTTCTGGTACTGCCTCTCTTCAGACTTTTTTTGGTAGATGAGATTTTCTCACTTAGTTCATTAGTATTCGAACTTCTATCGCTACGTTTCCGATTTGGAAACAGATCAACCGGCGTTCGAGTCACTTTTCCTTCGATATTCGAAGAGGAAAGACCGTCATTAACTGTTCCGTCGAATTCGGTTTTACGGGGGTCTTGATCCAAATAGTTGGCGATCACTAGAGTACTTCCACTCTTTTCAAAATCTCCGTCCGTAATCGTGTCTAAATTGCTGTTTTTTTGTACAGGAGAACGTTTTGGATTTTTTTGGCCACTGATCGGACTTCCTCGAGCAGACAAATTCGCAGATGAATTTAAAGTTTTTGGAGATGTTTTTGGATTGCTCAGAGAATCAGAATATTGATATCCGCTTTCCATTAAAGATTCAGTATCCTGATCATTCGCTACCGGCGGTTGAAGAAACGCAACATGGACTTTCTTAAAACCATCGGGGCCAGCGTCGTCATCAGAGCTGTTACTCAGTGAAGCTGCACCGTCGGAGTTTGGTTCTTCTGCATTGGCATTGCTCGACGATGAGGATAGATCATAGTTCTTGCCAATATTTGACGAGCGACTACTGTTTTCGCTACTGGTATCATCGCTACTGTCATCATGTTCGTCGTTTTTGGAACTAGCTGCTGCAGACTTCTGATCCGAATTTCTTTTGTTATTTACATCGAGACCTGAACAACTTTTTTTCAATTTTTTCAACTGCTTTGCCCAAATAGATGATGACTCAGCAGAAACCTGTTTCTTCAATGTTTTCAGCTTTTTCAGGTTTCCCAGTAAATCTTTCTTTGTGGATTCTTCGTCGCTCGGCGTGTTACTCTTGCGTTTCTTCAATGAAAAATTCCTCGCTCCACCATCAGCCTCTAGATTCGATGTGCTTTGCGACAGCTTTTTTAACAACTTTTTCGATTTTTTGATCAATTCCGCAGCGTTGGCCTCCTCGTCGTTATTATTCATAGTTGACGTTGCTCGCTTTGCGAATATCGGACTTGTTAAATTTGTGGTAGTACCACGACGGAATTTGCTCGCATCATCGACTTGCTGATCGTTCGAACAGCCAGCATCATTGATGAGATCATCAAGCCCGCTAATTGCAGGATCGTTGCTGACTTCGCCGAGGATACCATCATCATTGCCAAGACCATCAACACATTTATCATTCGATCCCGGCTGGTCAGTGCTTTGCTGCTGATGCGGAGCTTCAATATCAGCTTCTGTGGCGGGCTCCCTCGAGTTTCGGCGGATTGTGTCCTGATTCTCATCCGCTATTCTTGCCAATGTGTCCTGGTAGTTTTCTAAGTCTCCAAGCACGACAGAAATCCTTGAACTGCTACTACGATCACGAGCTATAATGCCTGATTCATGCAGTTCAACGACAGAATCTGTTTTAGTAATACTGGTATCATCTAATCTTCCATTTGATCTGCTCGCCGCCGTCTTTATATTTCGAGATGACTTTTTCACGACGGGCACGTCTGTTGGCAAAGCAGCAGCATCAGTATTGCTACCAACGTCACTAGTATTTCTAGTATCATCTTTTTCTGGACTGCTATTTAGTAGTGCCTCTGCCTCGCCGGTTTTCACAGGACTTATCAAAACAGTTGGCGATTGAGCATCGTCCTGCGATTTGTTATCACTTCTTCGCGGAGTGAGCATTGCTCGCTCTGTGTCGACCTTATCATGATTAGCGTCGTCACTAGTTATGCCATTGGTATCATGATCATCGGTGTCTGTGCTTGGCAGCACATCATTCGATGTAACCGGCGGAGTAACACTGTTGTTGTCAACATTTGCAGCTGCTATTATATCAGAATTTTGCGCAGTGGCAGCAGAAGGACTCACAACGGGAAAATCCTCGTCCACGGGGACGATATGATTGTTGCCGCGTTTGCTATCGTCAAAAATGCCATTTTCGTCTTCTTCTACAACCACACTATCATCCCTACCGCCACCACTATCATCTCTACACGGCGGACCTGAGTCCTGCCGACCTTCTTCATGTCGAACGCCCGTGTCGCGACGGCTCTTGTCACCATTGTTCGATTGTGTGAGAACAAAATCATCCTTCTCCACTTCTTCATTCTTGGAAGAACTCGCATCAACTATGCTTCCCTCTCTCGAAAATATCTCTACTTCGTTTGAAACTCTTTTGGAAGCGGGATCAGTATTTGAAAGTCTTTGCTCCTTATTTGGAGTTCCCTCAATCTGTGTATTTCCATTCTGTTCATTTGCACATTCCACATCTTCTTCTCTTGAAATATAATCTTCCCCTGCAAACGAAACATCTCTTGAAGCTGCAAATGGAATGTCCGGCAAAGCGTTTTCACCTGTTATCCCACCTGGCGGACCGATCATGCTCAAATCTGTTGTC